>OBJC01000085.1_pt1 | contig 18609 bp, 17 predicted proteins | sample 1481521 | NCBI WGS metagenome assembly OBJC01 (sample SAMEA2341961, study PRJEB22496) | metagenome | biome: marine; feature: hydrothermal vent; material: water | place: Pacific Ocean | collected 2011/2012 | reverse complement strand
TTAGAGAACAACACACCAAGTCTACAAGATAGATTTCTTGAGAACAAAGAGAAAGGTGATAATGCTTTTAATAGTTTTAGTAAGAGTTTTGGTAAAATAGATAATAGCCCATTTGTATCAGATGAAAACAGAGCAATTGTAGACCAGTTGAATGCACAGACTACTGACGTAGACCCTGTGTTTCCTGAGATGTCTGATGAAATGAGAAGTAGACTAAGGAAAGAACAGGAGGCTAAGTATGCTACTCCTAAGTTTGAAGTGAGTACCAGAAAGTACACTGAGGAGCCTACTATGGAACCTGAAGTACTAAACTTTGATCCTAGTATCGTAGTCAATAGTGGTGATGTAAGGCCTACTGTAGATTCATCTAATATAGACCTATCAGGTATAGGTGATAACGTAACTCTTGATGACTTCAATTGGAATCCTACAAAGGATGAGGTAGATAGAGCTGGGTTATCCAAATTTAAGTCAGTATCCCCTCAGTTAAGTAATGCAGGTGACTCTGCAGTAACCCGTTTCCCAGTTCGTGATAAAGATAATAAGATAAGCGGTTACGAAAAGAAACCATCGTGGATTGAGGGGAAGCTTAGTATGGTGCCAGATCATACAAACAAAACACACCCTAAAGATCCTATGAAAGGTATGGGACTAAAGTATGGTGTTGACTTTAACACCCAATTCGATACCCCAGGTATTATGGAAGATCTCATGAAACTCTATAGAAATAACTAAGTGAAGTCGATATTAATAGCATTAACACTGCTAGTAACAAACGTGTTTGCATTAGATGACTTTGACTTATATAAGTATGGTCCAGATGATAAGATAAATGTAGAGAGAGAATCCTTCGTACTTAAGATGGTCTTCTACTCTGACCACGAGAAACTACAAAGGGCCTTTAGAAAGGTAACTAATAGTAAGAAGGAAGGAGAGGTAAGGGGATTCACTATGGTTGCTAAAGACCAAGACGTGTGTACTGTACATGTAGTTCTTCCTAAGATATGGGATGATAGAGAAGCCTTGACTATACTAGGTCATGAGGTTTTCCACTGTACCTTTGCAAACCATACTACGGTTATTTTAGACAAGAAACCCAAAGAGAATAAAGGGGTATCTACAACCGAAGAAATAGAGGATCTCTATGCTGAAGATAGGAAACTAGAGTTGGAGTGGCTAAAGGATGAATACGAAAAAATGGGTATTAATATTACCAACTAATTAATAAAGGAGGCATTATGCCATTTAATACTACCCCAGACATTGACTTTTCTGCGATTGGTCTTATTACAGACGTACCACCCCATAGTTTACCTCCAGGTGCATGGTCTGACTGTTTAAACATTAGACCTAAGGATGCTTCAGTACAGGGTGTTTTAGACTTTCAATCAGCTGGTATTGGTCTGTTTGGTACTCATCTTTCTTTACCGTCTGAAAGTTGTTATCTAATAGCTGATGGTTCTTTTGTCCTAGGCCCTGAAGACTCTGCATCATGTATAGCACTAGGTAGTGCATCTACACATGAGTGGAGGACTAATGATTTTGTACTAGCCTTAGAAGCAGCTCAAGAGAGTCTTACTGAAGTTTCCACACAGATATCTGCTGCGAATGAGATTAATGAAGCTGATGTGACTTCAGCAGGCGATGTTGTAGATGATGCAAAACAAGCTATTATAGATAAGAATGAAGAGCTTATTATTAAAGAGGATGAGCTAAAGATTGATGAATGGTCCCTTGATACTCTTAATACATATGAGTATGACAGACTTCAAAGGTCTGAAAGTGATTTGTCAGCTGCAACAGAGGCTAACGCTTTGTTAGTAAGTGCCCTTGCTACCTATAACCCACTATACACAGCTTATGCTGCACTTAATACAGACAGTGTGTATCTATGTACTGCAAGAGATGCTACCACTGGTGTGTGTACTGGGACTGAATCTGGTACTTGGTATGAATATAAAGTAAGTAATGCTGCATATGTTATAACATTAGCTACTTACCACACTAACTGGGATGTCAGAAGAGAGGCTTCAGAGTCTGTAACATTGACCTATGATAATGCTTTAATTGGTAAGGAAAATGCTTTAGAAGCTTACCAAAATGTAGATGTAACAGATCAAACTGCTTTAGATTCAGCACAAGAGGTACTCAATACTGCTGCTGAAGAGTTTGAAGTTGCAGAGGTTGCATATATTGCAGATGCGGCAGAGAAGATCCTAGTAGAGGCAGCAGGTGATGCAATAGATGTACAAGAGCTACAAAACAGAGTTAGCAGACAAGTTTGGGTTGACTCTTTATTTATTATACAGCAACCTGCAGGTACCATCTTAGAAGAAGCTTCATCACACTTACAGAGTGTAAGAAATATATACGACAACCTACCGCAGGCTACTTTAGAACTATCTGAGGCCGAAAGTAGGTTACAGGTATATGTAGCTACTGTTAAGGCAAGAGACGATGCACAGGAGGATAAACAGAAACTATTCGATGCTATTGATTTAGCTGCACTTAAGAGACAAGATTACTTAGATCTACTTCCTACAGGGACAACTGTTGCTATAGCAGAAGCCCTAGCTGAAGCAGATGTAGCTCTCGGTGATTTAGATTCTATATTAGATACTTACAGTATCTCTTCTTCTCTGTCTGAATCTAAAGACGAGTCTCTTGAAATACTTGAAGATGCGACTTCAGATTTAGAAGATCTAGTTTCATCTTACGGTAGTTGCCCTCTCAATGTCTTTTATAAGGATGAAGATGCTTGTACTGGAGGGGAAGGTGTTTGGGTTATAGAGTCAGAAGCTGACTTGTTAATCAGACTAGAGGGTGAGGTGGATTCTGCTGAGGATATTAATGAAAAAGCTATAATACTGTTTAAGACTAATAATCTTACCACTACAGATGCAGAACAGACTTACCTAGACACTTCAGAGGCTTACTCTGATATACTAAGTATTGATACTACAGGTTACTCTGCAACAGAAATTATTGCATATGAAAATCTTAAAGATACACTCTACTTAGCTAATGTATTAGCAAGAAATGAATATAATATTACTGCAGAGATTACTGCAGCAGTTGCATCGGAGGAAGTAAGTACTTACACTGCCTTAAGAGATACTAAGCAATTAGAATACGATGCACTAGATCCAGCATATAAGATTCTTATTACAGATGCTGTCTCTGCCATAGAGATAACACAGGCTGATTTAGATACTATACAGGTAGAGTTGGATAGCCTTATCGCTGCTCTTCAGGAATCTGAGGATGCTGAAGCAGAGGCTGCATTAGCTGTTCTTAGTGATGAATTATTAACTTCTCTATCCGAGGCACAGGCTATATACGACACTGCCTCTGATGAGTACCAGGTTGCATTGGAAAGTGGTAACTACGTATCAACGACAGTCAACAGTACAATCGATGACGGGGATGTAGTAGCTATTACTCAATTCACAGAGTCTGGAAGTGATAACTTAGTTATAGCTTATATAGTTAGAGGTACCGATTCAAATGGACGGGTTATAATATACGATGTTACTAGTGGTATATGGAATGATGTTACATCAGCAATCCCAGATCATATCTTTACTTTTGATGATAATCACAAACCTCAGATATTCGTATTTAATGGTTGTCTTATTGTTAATCCTGCTACTGATTGTCCACCACTATGGTGTGATGCGTCAATAGAATCTGGGAGTCTTGTTGAGATTCCAGATTGGTTCAGTGATAACTACGCAGAGCCTGGTACAGATGAACAACAGTTGATAACAATATCAGGCACACCTATCCCAGGATTCTACCCTGAGTTCCTAAGTATCACCTTAGATGGTGAAACTAAAGCCTTAGGTTTATCAATATCTGAAGAAGATAACATAGGAAACGTAGCTGTTCTACTAGCTAATGCTATCGGTTCTTACGCCTTTGCAGAAAGTAATACCATTAAAATCACTATCCCTTCATACTACGGTGATGTGCCTATGATACAGGCAGACGAGGGAGGTTCTGGTATATTAGCAACTATTGTAACAGAGGTTAGGGGTGTTAAACCCTCAGGGACACCGTATGTGACTAGGATACTTAGGCCTTACAATAATAGACTAATTGCAATGAATCTTAAGGAAGAGAAAGACCCTGACGATTTAGGTGATGATGAGTTTCTACCTATTGACTTCATGTGGTCTGGTAATATCAAGACACAAGGAACTTTAGAAGGACTAGAGTGGTCTATATCGTCTGTTAACTCAGCTGGTGACTCGTTCTTAACACAGACACCTGGTAAGATTGTAGATGGTATGCAATTAGGCCCTTACTTTATTGCTTATAAAGAGGATGCTGTTATTCAAGTATCTGAGGCTGGTAATGCCCTTGTCATGAACTTCAGATCTGTATTTGAAGATGACGGACTATATAGTAGTGGCTGTACCGCACCTATTGGTAATAACCAACACTTAGTTATTGGTAATTATGGTGTTTATATCCATGACGGTCAAACACAGAAACAGCATGTTGCTAAAGGGATCTTCCAAGACTTCCTATTCAAAGCTGTTGAACCTGCTCATAAGGATAGGTCTTTTGTGTTCCAACAAACTAGAGATAAAGAGATTTGGTTCTGCTATAGCTCTGTCGGTAATACTAGTACAGGTTGTAATGGTGCTTTCGTATACGACTATGAAGCTAAGAAGTTACATAGAAGAACCTTACCTGATGTTACGGATCTATATGAGACTGAGCTAGATGGTGAGTTGGAAATATACGCTGCTACCAATACTGGTATTCAGATATTAGACCCTAACGCCTACGTAAGTGGTGGTTGGTTTGAGAGGAAGAATGAAAGCCTTCAATCTAATAACTTTAAGACCATAACAGGTTGTAATATTAAGTCAGAGGGTTCTGTTAAGGTTTATACGGCATCTAATAAGAGCATCAATGATATAGAGGAGTACACTTATACAGTGTTTGATCCTTCTACGGACTACAAAGTAAACTTTAGAGAAAACGGAAGATACTTATCTATGAAAGTAGAGATGGCATCTGATGAAAATCCAAAACTAACAACTATCTCCTTTGATATGAAGGAGACTAGCAGGAGATAAAGAATGAGTACTTTAGATAATACAGCTATTGAGATGAGACTGGCTAGCTTAGAGAGTAGCACAGATTCTTCCTCAGATACGACTGCTTCAGAGGTACAGGCTACATCTGCAGATGGTACAACTGTAACAGGCACTAACTTGTATGTTGCATATGCTACAATGGTTCTTGGGTATGACTCCAACGGACGAGTATCTACACAGTCTCAAGTTACTGGTTTTAGACTTTCTAGTCAAATAGCTTTTGATGAATCTGGTGATATTCTCCCTTGGGTTGGTCTACTAACATCTAGTAGTCCTTTTCAATCAGAAGATCCTACAGACTATGTATGGTCTGACGCTACTTCACTAGCTAGCTCTCAGTCTTCATTCTTTGTAAGATATTACACACTAAACCCTGGTCTAGCTGCTTTAATTGGTGAACCTGACCACCCTGGTGATGGTATCACTTGGACGCAAGTGCCTGTCAGTGGTGTAGTACCTACTACTGCCTTTTGGATGGCTGAGAAGTATGTTATTGGTGGTTCCTCCTCTGCTTGGCAGTTGAGATCACTTAAGTCTTCTGAGCACCATCTTCCTTTTATTAAAGACACAAGGGTAGGTCTTGCCCCTGAGATCAATACACTTCAGTGGGACCAAGATGTTATTAAGGCTATCTCGGATCAAACTGGTGCTCCATTTACAACTATTACTGAAATAGGGTTCGGTACTGTTGTATCGATAACATATGATGATATAACTGTCACCTCTGTGTTGAAGCAAACAGATGATGGTAATGAATGGGTAGTACCAGAGCAAATGATCCCTGGTGATCTGGTTGTTGAAGGTACTATAACTGCAGATAAGTTAGAGGCCAACTCTATTGGTACCTTCCAATTGAAGGTGTACGGAGAGGGTGCTATTACTGCGTCTGATATTGGAGCAGCTACACAAGATGATTTAACTACATCCCTTGCTGCGATAACACCAGAGTCTTTAGGGGCGATCCCTGATACACTATATACACCCAGTACAACAACTATTGATGGTGCTAATATCACTACAAACACTATAGCTGCTACGACTATTGAGGCTTACTCATTAACAGCTGCACAAATAGCCGCCGATGCAATAACAGCTAATGAGATTGATGTAACTACTTTAAATGTAGAAGATCAGAATCTTACTGGTAACTTGAACGTAGATGGTGCTAATGGTTCTTTTGCTTGGAACAAAACAAGTGCTGCTGATACAGATACTACAGGTATTTGGTTTGGTAATGCTGCAGGGCAACCGTACTTCTCTTTTGGTGACGCTGACTCATATATATCTTATATTAATGGGTCTCTTTTCGTAATCGGAGCTTTATTCTCTGGTTCTGCAGCAGAGGGAACAGCAACATCTTTTACTCAAACTAACTATGACAATAGATACAACATACCACCTACTGCTGCCGAGGTTGAAATTGACCTTATCGGTGGTGGTGGTGGTGGAGATGGTTTAATACTTTGTCTTAGCGGCAAATACTACGGAGGTTGTGCCAGGCCTGGTAGTGACGGTGGTCAAACAACAGCCACTGTATATGACTCTAATGATAACGCCCTAGCCTACTTTTACTCAGACGGTGGTAGTCAGACAGGTAGTGAGTCTTGTAACACAAGCCAAGGGTACACTTCTTATTGTGGTCAATCATACCAAGGCTGTGGCTGTACAGACCAAGGTGATGCAGTTGACTTCAACGCTAAAGGTTTTGTAGGTACTGGTGGTAATGGTTCAAACGTAGCATACTACCCCACTGGTGGTTACCCCTATGCCTCACCAGGTACAAGTGCCACAGGATTTGCAGCTGGTGGTGGTTCTGGTGGTTCTCTTACTTGGTTGGGGAGTTACAGTAAGACCCAGTATTGGGCTGGTACTGGTACCTCTGGAGAAGTAAACTCACAACTATTAGGTATGTGTACAGATCATCCTGTCTCTGATACAGGCACTGTGTTAGATACACAATCTCTTTGTCAGGCAGAGGGTTACACTTGGGACGCTACAGCGTCTGGTGAAAACGGTACATTTAAGTACACTGTAGAAAACCCTGGAGAGTATATCATTTTTAATATCGGTTTAGGTGGTGCTGGTGGTGTAGGTGGTGGTTCTTACTCTGAAGGTGGTGGTTCTAAAGACACACAGTTGAGATATGCTTCTGGTGGTTCTGGAGCCCAAGGGGCTGCTTTAGTTACTGTTTCTATAGGATAAGGAGATTATATGTTTACATTAGCTACTTTAAGCGGTAAAACAATAGTATCGACAAACCACAATAGGGATGAGATGCTGTCTTTAAAAGATGGTAATCTTGTACATTACACAACCTCTGCTATGGATGGTCCTAAGAAGCCTTATTTAACTAAGGTAGTCAAGGGGAGTACATCTCTATTCAAAACTGAATACTTATCAATGAGTGAGATCAGAGATTGGAGAGATGTTGAACTTAAGGAATCTGACTGGAGGGCTACAATAGACTACCCTGGTTCCGATCAACAATCTTGGTTATCTTATAGAACAGAGTTGAGGGAAATACCTCAAAAGTATGATAAAGTAGAAGATATATTGATACCAATTAAACCGTGAGGATAGTATGAAGGAAAGTACGAGTATAGTTTCTAATGTATGGTTCAGACAAATAGAACTAGAGAAGATTGGTGATGAGTATGGGGGTCACAGTCATGTATTTGACCATATGCATTTGTTATGTGTAGGAGAGGTCGATATAACTATAGAGGATGTAACCACTAGGTTTAAAGCCCCTCAGATGATATTCATAGAGAAGGGTAAAGACCACTCTATGGTTGCTGTCTCTGATAAGACACTTGGTTTCTGCATACACCCCATTAGGGATGGTGCACATGTGGAAGACATAGTAGACCCATCAAGTTTACCTGATAACTTCAGTGTACTACAATGGGCCGAAGGTGTGGGTAAATACACTAGATTACTGGAGAAGCACGCATACCCCACTATCATTATGGCAGATGGGACTGTGGTCAGTAGGGGTGAAGACTACAATGATACTCAAGGGTAGCCCCCTTTGGTCTAGGATAGATAAGTTATGTTGGGAAGGCTACTCTAAGGTTCTTAAATACTCAAACAACGATATAGAGGGATTGATTAACAACTTCAAGGGTACCGAAGAAGAATGGTATTTACTAATAGATAAGGTGACTAAAGATGAGAGTAGATAAGCATAAGGATTTTATTACCGAAGAAGAGAGATTGTCTCTTATAGATTGGATGGGTAAGAATAGAGATAAATACTTTGTAAAGAGAGGACAGATGGTTGACCATGCATTTGGTGATAACTCAACACCTGAAGGTAGAGAACCTATGCGATTATCTACTAGAGTCTTTAAGTCAGAACCCTCTATTCTCGATAGCAACAATAACCCTATTATGGAAACTCGTATAGATTACAGACCAAATACTATCGAGTTCCCTGAAGTAGCTTATGAGATACAGAAGAGGATAAGAGATAAGTACAACATCCCTGATGATGCTACTGAGGTTCTTGGTTTTGACGGTATGGTTTCTGTTATTACTTTACCTGGTGGTACTACTGGAGCACATGTGGACCATAAGAGAGGTGGACATGCTGTCAGGTTTAATGTACTGTTACAAGAACCTGATAGTGGTGGTGTCTTAATTATCAACCGAGAGGTTGTACCACTAGAAGAGAGGGAACTACATGCCTACTGTGCCACTATGTGGGAACATTGGGTTACAGAAGTAGAGGGTGACACAGAGAGGATGCTTTGGATCTTTGGGTTTGAAGTAGGGGATGATTGGGAATAAGAAGGAGAAGGAATGTACGATATAAGAATGTTAACACAAGATGAATGTTTAGATAGATGGGTCTACATTAAGCCTTACTTAGAGAAAGCTTTAGAGTACTCTAGAGGCGAGTGGGTCCCTAATGAAATACTAAAAGAGATAATGGTAAAACCGCTATTATTTCACCTGTGGGAAATATCTAATAATGACGGTAAGATAGTAGCTATTGCTAGTACTAGATCTGTTAATTATGGCTCTTTCTCATCACTTCACATTATTACATTAGCTAATGTAGATACTGATGAAGAGGTTAAATGGGAAGACTATCAAGAGGAGGCTTTAGAGCCCGTTATAAAGATGGCTAGAGAGGCTGGTCTTGATAGAATTGAATTTACAGGAAGAAAGGGTTGGTTGAGAAAACTAAAGAAAACTGGCTGGAAGGAACAGTACATTACTATGGATAAAGAATTAAAAGGAGAATCAGATGCGTAAGATTACAACTGGAGCCGCTTGGCAAATGACCGAAGAAGGTATGTACCTAGAAGAAGAAAACTTCTATTTTGTTCCTGAAGATGCAGAAATGACAGAATGTACTAGTAGTAGAAAAGAGACTCAATCTACATCTAGTTACCCTAAGGAGTTTCTGCCTTACATCACTGATGTGATGAAGAATGCTGAAGCAGCATACAAAGCAGGAGACTTAAGTAGAGTAGCAGGACTTAATGAAGACCAACTACAGGCCCTACAGGGTGGTAGAGATGCAGCAGGGATGCAAGACAAGTTTGCACAAGATGCTAGAGGCGGTTTAGACCGTGTTAAGCAGGATATGCAAGCAAGAGACACTGGTGCTGCACGTAACATGGCTATGATGAATGCCACACAGGGTATGAACCAACTAGCAGGCACATCAGCAGCTACTGGTAACCTAGGTGGTTCTAGACAATCATTAAGCCGTATGGGTATTGAAAATGACTTAGGTAAGTCGTTCTACGATATTGAGAACAGTGAGCTTAATAGACAAGCACAAGCAGGTGCTTCTTATCAACAAGCTGCAGGTATGCAACAAGGCCTAGAAACAAGAGGTTCTCAGACATTAGGCCATGTAGGTCAGATGTTACAGGGACAATCTCAAGCAGAGATCGACTCTACACTTAAGGGCTTACAGGCTATCTCTGGTATGTACCAAGGTATTATCCCAAGAGAGAACAACACTGTTCAGACTGGAGGTAAATAATGTACCAACAGGACCCCCAGTACGCTGGTATGCAACAGATGCAAGAACCTCAATATGAGGAGTTTGACATAGCTAAGATGTTCCAAGCTTGGAGACAAGCAAACGACCAGGCATTCCAACAGTCTACAGGAACAGCTGGTGCTCTCAAGCTAGACCCAGTTAATGCATTAAACCAAGCTGCAGGTACTAGTAATGAGTTACTACCTGATGGTAAAGTGAGAGGTGCTTTAATTGATAAAGCAGTAAGTATGGCATCTGGCCTTGCCACTGACATTGTTGGACCTAGTGGTAGTGAGTTGAGTAATGAAGATTACAACAAGATGACCGATAAAGAGAAAGCTGAGTATGATGCAAAGAATAGAAGGAGACCATAATGAGTTTCTTTAATAGTATGCAATTTGACCCTCAGGTAGCTAATAAGATACGTGAGATGCAGTCTGCGAAAGCCTTCGATGCACCTTTTAAACTAGAGGGTGTTGGTGCTCTGTCTCCTAAAAAGACAGAAACAGACACTATTAACCCAGCTATGGCAAGTGCAGCTGGTGCACTGTCAGCACAGAATAATACTGGAACCAAAGTAGACCTAAACGCTGTAGCTAGAAATACTGCTAAAGCTAATGAGTTCACGGAGGCTGGTTTAGTAGGTGAGGGTAAGGATAATCCTCTATTCTCTAAAGGAGACGGTATAGACTCTGATGTTAAGCCTGATTTCGATAAGGACAACACCACTATTAAAGCATCCGAAGCAGGTGGTGCTAAGTATGGCACTGATGCAATTGATGCTAACAACGATACCTTTATGGAGAAGTACGGTATGCAGATATTGAGTTCATTTATGTCTTCTGACGAAAGATTAAAAGAAGATATCACTAAGATTGGTAAATTAGAATCAGGCTTAAACCTATACAGATGGTCTTGGAATGATAAGGCTAAGGCTATGGGTATCAATGCTGAGACTAATATGACCGTAGGTGTCATTGCACAAGAGGCTTTAGAGGTAATCCCTGAAGCTGTAATGAAATTTGACGATGGATACTATAGGGTTGATTACTCTAAGGTTCTAGGTCTATAGGAGAATAATAATGGCATATTGTAGAAGTATAACGACTGGTAATTTCATACCAGAAAACCCACAGAAGTACGGTGGTAATCTAACTGTTGACGTATGTGGGTCTATTGGTGGTGAGTGGGTCGAAGGTGATCCCCAATTTATCATAGACGCTCAGAATAAGGCTGCTGCTGAGTTTGAAGCAGCTAAGTTAGCTAATGAAAAGAAGGCATTCACAGAAAGTGGTGCTGGAACTGCTGTACCTGTTGAAGGTGTTAAAGAAACAAAGGCTATCGATACTAGTGAACTGATAAAGATAGTCCAAGATAACGATAATAACCTTGATGGGATTACACTTAAGAATACTGGCGAAAATGCTTCTATTGTTAAGATTGATAATATAAGAGAGGGTGAGAAGAAGATAGATGACACTACCCCTGTAGCTAATACAGACATCTACACTGGTAAGACTATCGGGACTGGAGGAAAGAAGAAAGAAGAGACACCTTCTGCAGTAATGAGTTTCCTAAAGGGTACAGGTAATCTGGCCCTAGCAGGTGCTGCTAAGAGTGTACAAGGTGCTGCTGAAGCTGTTGGTGACATGGGTAGACCTAGTCAAGAAGTTGCTGGTGTAGGTCAGGCAGAGGGTACTGGTGCTGGTTTCCCTGTAGGTGGTGACCTTTCAAATGTACTACCTTCAATAGATTCAATAGCCCCCGTAGGGCCCCAAACTAGCCCATACGTAGACGATAGTCAATTCGTTGATACAATGGATGGACAGTTAGCTAATCAAGGCTATATGGGCCCTCAGTTGGACCCTATAGTAGCCTCTCAAGGGGATGCTCAGACAACAGCACTACAGGGTGCCCCTCAGTACGATATACAGGGTTTACCTACATTACACCAAGAGGGTGGTCAGTTTATCGAACAGACACCTGAAGAGGTTATTGCAGGTGCACAAGGTCTAGTTGACCAGACAGCAGGTGCTCTACCAATGGATAAACCTTATACCCAGGAGAATAGGATAGGTCAACACGCACCATATGACCCTAATTCTCCTTTCCCAGGTCAAGGTGAGTTCAATAGTGGTTTCAACGAAGGTAGCTTCGATTCAAGAGACTTCCACATACCTGCACTTGCAGAATTAGGTGGTATGGGTGAAAGGGCTTATGACGCAGTTCTTGAGATTGTAGCCGACACTAACAAAGCAATACAGAATATCGAAAAGGTTCTAGCAGAGACAGGTCTTATTGATGACCCACAGGCTATTGAAGCTGTTAATAACTTCGTACAAGAAGTAGATAAACTAGCTGAAGAACAACCTACAGAAGAAGCAACAGATGATGATTTAGATACATTGATGATGCAAGCTGAATTCGATGCAGAGATGTTAGATGAAGAGTACGACTCTCGTGTTCAGAGACTACCAGACCGTTGGGCTCCAAAGGATGAGAAATCTACTAAGGATAGTATTACTGACTTCTTAGGTGACTTAATGACTCAGTTCACTGAGATTACAGGTATTACTAGTCAAGACTTGATGAGAGCTCTTATTATGTACGCTGGTTCTAGGTTACTAGGTCTCAGTGGTTATGATTCTTTGAACTTTGCTTATAAAGACTTCGAGAAGAACATTGCAAGACGATTTGAAGAGAATAAAGAATCTAGAGAGTTCTTAGCTAATAGCAATAACCTTCAGGGTGAACTTGATAAGTTGCATGCACAGAAGGCTGAAATAGAAGCTACAGGTGGTGATACCTCTGGGGTTGATAGAAGAATTGAAGCTATCTCATCAGAAGTACAAGACCTAGGTATGGGTGGTTCTAGTAGTAAAGTTACAGAGTTAGATAAGTACAATCAAACGCAGAAACTTAGGAAGGCTATCTCTGATAAGTTAGATAGTACTAAAGAGGACTTGAGGAAACAAAACGAGGCTGGTAGCTTAAGTGATGAGGATTATGCTACGGCATTAGCTCAAGCAGAAGAGACCGCTAAAGCTCAAACAAATGATATGTTGGCTACTGTAGGTGGTCAAACCTTTGCAGCTGGATTGGAGGGTAGACAGGACTTATCTAAACAAGGAGCTGACCAGAGAACAAGGCTTGCTGAGAATAAGGCAGTAATAAAGAAGTTGGAGGAGCTCAGTGAGTCTGCTACATTAGCAGATGGTGCTCTTATGGACATAGATCAATTCCTAGAATTAGCTAAGGATGTTAATACGGGTACTTTTGGAGAGGTCAGAGCAGAGTGGGTTAGATTTACTGCTTTATTTGGTTTCAACATTGATGAAGCAGCTAGTGTTGACGTTCTTAGAAGTAAGATTCAGAACTTCATTGAGCAGAGGATGAAAGCGACTAAAGGTGCTATCTCTGATAAGGAAATGGCAATGTTTGCTAAAGCCTCACCTAACTTAATGATGACTAAAGAAGGTTTGGTTATGCTATTAGAGACTATGAAGATGCTAGGTGAAGGAAATGTTAAGTTTGCAACAGACATGAATGATTGGAGGATTGAAAACCCTGATGGTTCACAAGCGAGCTACTTAGCCGCAGAAAGAGACTGGAAGAAACAGTACAGGAAAGACTACAAGTTACCTACTGTTACTGAAAGACAGAAGGCGATTAATGGAACTACATGGGTTGTCAATTCAGGTCTCGATGATGCAAAGAACACTCAGGATCTTAAGGACTATGCTAAAGCAAATCAAAATATGGGTGTCGATGAGAAGAAGGCGTTTAACCAAGCTGTATCTAGGATCAAAGGTACAGACTAATAGGAGGTTTTATGGGCAGAATGTCACACGCAAAGGCTATATCAGAGATTAATAAGAAGAAGATTGCTGCAGAGCTGGCACAGAATAAGGCCAATGATAACCCAGACAGCCTTACCTATAAGCCAAACTATGGTAACTTACATCTTAATCCTAAGTTCATGAGTAGTCTTCAGAAGATGGAGAACTACCATATAAACAAAGAATACGGTGATTCTTTCAGAGTTGGTGGTTATGATAAATCTCAAGAAAATGACTATAAGAGATTTATGGGAAAGAGTGGTATTAGAAATCCTGCTGATATAGGGTTTTTAACTAAGTATTATAATGACGGTAAGTCTCTTAAAAACTACAGTAAAGAGGAGTTGGCTAGTCTACATCAATCTCAGATTAAACAAATGAGACTACAAAGAGCTGCTAATTATGGTCGTAAAGTTGCTGGTAGTGGTAAGTTTGATTTGGGCAACAGGGGCAGCCTAGTGGTTGACGGAAAAGAAATAGCCAAAGGTGGTGCTTGGTGGGAAGGCCCTGATGGTAATGCCTTCATGAATAAGATGTCTAATAAAGATATGGTGAAGAAGTATTTCAAGAATACTGGAGATGAGACCATATCACAGCGAATGTTAAAACTATTCGCAAATGGCCAAAGTAGGGATAGTGATTTTGTTTCCTGGTTTAGGAAGCACAATGAAATCAAGGAGGCTTTTTATAATGCCGATAAAAGCACTAAAATCACCATTAAACAAGAAATGGATAAGCACATAAAAGGGGCGAAAGAACTGTGGGGTGATTCTTTTCCTAGTGAACAACAGAAGAATGCAGCTAGGATGGCTCTGTCTCAGGACGAGGCTTATTATACCTATAATGAGACAGATGCCTTCGGTTATGGTTCACAACCGTTTGGTCAACAAGTTGGGACTCAACTAATGGGTTTTACAAGAGACTCGATGTTGGGTTCACCTTTCCTAAGAGGAGCCTTAACTGGTGTTAAACATGGAGCACCTGGTGTTTACAATACTGTGTCTAAGTGGCCCCTTTTAGCTAAAGTAGGCGGTACTATAAGTGCAGCAATGCCTTTCTATACAGGTTACTTAGATTTGTTAGATCAAAATGTAGATGTAAATAGGGGTATGAAGGATGAGGTGTCTGTGAAGCAGTCAGCTACTAAGGCTAGAGATATTTGGCCACAGATTGGAAGTCTGATTATAGACAGTGTTGGCAAAGATTCTGATGTCGTAAGAGCCATTGAATCTAAGACGAATATCCCAGAGAAGGCTATAACTGATGACTATACTAGAGTAGATTGGGATGGTAAAGGTACTAAATTTGAGAGTAAAGAAGAAGCTGATGCACTTTGGAGGCTTAAGAAACAACAGGAGAATAGATAATGGGAATAGGTAATATAACAGGACCAGCTCAGAGGGCGGCAGCAAAGGCTAAACTAGAGGCGTTGGCTGCTCAAAAGGCACAAAAAGCAGCTAGAGTAGCTAGGGCCTTAAAAGAGCAAGAGGATATTGCTAAGTTAAAGGCACAGAAAGAAGCAAAGGCTGCGGAAAAAGAAGAGCCACAGGATGTCGAAATAACAGACTCTACAGATGAATCTCTAATACTCGATAACGCATCCGTGTACCCTGACGGTGCAGGTCCTATACAGAAGATTGGACAGGTTACAAGTAATATTGTTAAGGCGGTTAAAGATAAGGTAATTAAGGCACCGTACCAAGGTGCTAAGAAAGCCGTAGCTGGACACTTAGGTGGTGAAACTCAGATTAAAGCAGGAACAATGCAGATAGCTAAAGATGAGATCAAGCCTAAAGTAACCTTCCACAGTGCTACAGAGAACTTTAAAACCAACCTAAACACCTCTCTGGAGAATATGGAGACTAAGTTTAAGGAAGATTTCGCTTTACATAACCTAACTTCACCATTGGAACCAGATAGAATCCTAGGTAAGATGGAGAAGCTTGTTAATGACTTCCACAGTGAAAAGGGTCTACCTTTCGTTAAGGAGTTAGATGATGTGGTTAAGGGGTTGAGGATGGGTGAGACAACACCGACAGTCGCCCTGAGGAAGCTAAGAACGGCAATCGCTTCTCTTAAACACAAAGGAAGAATTGGACAGGGTGATACTGCACTGCAGAATGCACCTTCATCACTCAGTCGTTATGAAAAGGAAGTAAGACAAATATTCAGAGATGAGGCAAAACTAGTCGGAAAAGAGACAGGTGATAGTAAGCTAACTAAGACCTTGTTAGATATGGATGACAGATTTTCTGAATTTATGAAGATGAAGTCCTCAGAGAAGTCGTTATTCAAAGCTACAGAAAAGGGGTCGGAGGCTCATAAGTTTTTAACAAACGTACAGACTAACTACAAAAGGTCTCCATTTCTAGTGGATGAGTTTGAGCAGAAAATGCTGAAGCTTGAGAAGATCACTGGTGAAGAGGGTTTCGCTTCTAGACAGATGGATGCCTTAAGAGATTCACTAGGGTCTCATTTGTTTGAAGGTAAGTCTGGTAATACATTTGTTAACTATTTAACAGATGACTCAGGTCTTAAAACATTGAAGAAACTGTGGCCAGATCATGCCAAAGGTTTCACTGCGTGGAGATCTATACTTAAGAACACAGAGCACTTATCTGGAAACATGGGTGGTTGGGTTGCTAAGGTGTTTGGTATGTCTATCGGTGGTGGTATAGGTGGTAAAATTGGTAGTGGTCTTGGTTCTGTAGTTGCAGGTGCAGCAGGTGCCTTAGGTGCTGCTAGGTTATTCAGCAACCCAAGCTTCCAAAGATGGTCTGCTAAACAGTTCTCTAAGAAACCCCTAGAGCCTGGACTAGCCCTTACAGCACTAACTAAGATCACAGGAGACCAAGCTAAAGCTATACGTATCCTAGATTCTATGAAAGGTTATGCTACAGTTGGTGGTGCGTCTTTATATGGAAAAGGAGCCTATGACGAACATCAGACTGGTGTTATTGAGGATACCTTCCAACAGAACCAAATGGATCTGGGTATTATCCCTAAACGAGTAAAAAGAGAGGATTTCTCTGACGAAGAGGTTGAGACTATTGAATCATCCTTCGAGGGTAGTTTGAAATTCCTAGGTATATAACCATAAAAAAACCCCAGACGGGTCCTTGATTGGACTTATCTGGGGTTATTTTTTGTTAACTATCGCTTGCTCTAAATGCTGATATTCTAAGACTCTTAATAAGACCTAAAATAGTCACCTCTAACTCTTCTACCACACTTACTTCAAAATCAGTACTATCTTCTGCTGTGTTAAACTTAACTTCATTGTAAATAGTTACTGCTGTGTCTAACGAGTCTGCAATAGACTTAACTAGACATCCTTTATCTTCTGACATAAAACCTCTCTTATATTGTCCTTAGTAAACCACCTAAAGTTGTTCTTAACAGCCCACTCCCTGTGGGTCCTCTTGGTACCGTCCTTCCTCACCTTTGCATTAGGCATTGGTGTCTCAGGGTTGTAAAATAGAAAGATTAGCTCTACTCCTTCGGGTAAAGCCTTTCTAACCCATACATACTTAGCAGCTTCGGATGAATCCATGAACCTACCCTTAGCCTCTATAAGTATCTCACCTGTCTTAAAGTCAGGTTGGTATGTATGTTCTATTGTATAAGGGATACGATCTGGGTGATAATCACAACTCTTAAGTACTGTATCCCTTAGCTCACCTTCCCACTTAGAGTCTGCCTTCTGGGCACCTTTCCTCCACCTTCTATTCCTCATTCCTCTCCATTGCCCTCATTAGTTCCGTCACCAGAGCCTGTATATCATCTATAGCATAAACATCTATAGCATCACTGACATCTAGCTTCATACTCTCTAACTTACCATTTATAGCCAGTAACTTAACAAAGCAATCTTTCTCTGTGTGATACAACATTAGAAACCCTCCCTATGAACCATATACTTAGAAGTAATATAAGCTTTAACAATACCACTTCTAACAATATCTTCTACCTCAAAGTTGGTCTCAGCGAACCAATTATCCATACTCTCTAGAACCTCTACAAACTTATAAACATCCAGATCCTTAGATTTGGTTAAGTCAGTTTGAAAGAAGTCACCACAGAAGAGTATCTTGGAACCCTTACCCAACCTAGTAACAATACTATCGGCCTCATGGGCTGTAAAGTTCTGAAACTCATCTGCAATAACCACTGTGTGGTCTAACGTAACACCTCTTACATATGACGTAGTTAAGAAGGTAATCAAACCATGTTTCTTAAGTATCTCATATGCATCTCCTCTACCGAACAGGTCAGTACAAACCTGCTTATAAGGTAACTCGTATACCTCACCTTTCTCATCTAAGCCTCCTGGTAGGAAACCCAGATCTCTAGTAGGTACAGCAGATCTAACAATAACAATTCTATTCAAATCCTTGTTTGTAGTTATCTCCTCTAGTGCCTTAAATAGGGCTAAAAATGTCTTACCTGTACCTGGGTAACCAATTAAAACTTGGCTCTTACCACTGTCGTAGTTCTCGAAGAACTCTTCTTGTGCACCAGTCATTGGTTGTATATCTCTTAGGTTTAGATTCAGCTTGGCAATCATGTCTGAACCTTTCTTTTTTCTCTTCATTAATGGTCCTTTGTGCTTAAATTAGTAACATTAGTCATAGACCAAGTATCTAGATTC
>OBJC01000084.1_pt1 | contig 18618 bp, 20 predicted proteins | sample 1481521 | NCBI WGS metagenome assembly OBJC01 (sample SAMEA2341961, study PRJEB22496) | metagenome | biome: marine; feature: hydrothermal vent; material: water | place: Pacific Ocean | collected 2011/2012 | reverse complement strand
CAACATTACACCCCTCGTTGTCTTTTCGGACGGTGGGCTTCCACCCTCCAAGGTCCAAGCACCAGCGCCAGCTAGCGATGCTACAGCCGAGGGCAATGGGGCGATCAACATCAACGCCGCCACAGCAGCAACCCTACAGACCTTGGCCGGCATCGGCCCATCAAAGGCCGCGGCGATCATCGCTGAGCGGACTGCGAACGGGCCCTTTGCGTCATGCAACGACCTTCAGCGCGTTCGGGGCGTGGGTGCGGCAACCGTCGCTGGGATCGCGACCAGCTGCACCACAAAATAGCCGGCCCCATTTTCAGGCACGGTGTTGCTTAAGAAAAGCGCTTAAGCGCTGCACTCACCAAACCCGTCACATCCTGAGGCGCCGAGGCCTGTGGGCTGTCTCCAGGGTTCTGAGTCATTTGTGCTGGGGCAGGCGCCCTCATCGGCATGGACTTCGGCCGGCCACGCTCTGATAAGGCTGCTACCTCATCGGCCGGCAAACACCGAACATCACCGATGATTCGAGCGTTCATGGCGATGGTGGCCAAATGTTCCAAAAGCTCCATTCGCAGATAAGCTTGCTCAAATGAACCGCCCACTGCCAACACACCATGCCGCTCCAAAATGATGACGTCCGCCTTGCCCAAAGCTGCAGCAATGTCTTGGCTCAGACTCTCAGCGCCCGGCCGAGAATAAGGCACCATCGGGATTTCAGCCCCGAGACTGACCACTGACTCGGCCAGCATTGGGTGCGGGATGGCCTCGCCAGCCACCGCGAACGCGCAACACACCGGTGGGTGGGCATGAATGACAACTGAAATATCTTCTCGGGCCCCATAGGCTGCACGATGAAGTTGCAGCTCCGAAAACGCCCGTCGCGCACCTTGGATGACCTTGTTTTCGCCATCGACCACGATCAACCAACTGGGCTGGATATCGCCCTTGCTCACAGCCGTTGGCGTACAAAGCAAGTTGTCTCCATCCAAGCGCGCGCTAAGGTTTCCGTCGTGGTTGGCCACCCAGCCATTGGCATGAAGCCGATGGCTAATGGCAATAATATCGGAGCGAAACTCTTCGATTCGACCTTGACTCATTGCAGCACAACCGAATCGACGATGCCGACGATGACCCCATGAAACGGCGCCTTGGCGTCCTTTAGAATCTGGCGGGCCGTGTTTCCCTCTCGGGCTGCCATCACCAAGTCTCCAACACCTGCCTGGACCGAGTCGATGGCCAAAAAGCTACTGCCCAAAGCGGTGTGTGTGTCGGGCTGAACAGGCTGCACCACCATGATTTTATGCCCGTGGTAGCTCGGGTGCTTGACCGTGGAAACACTGTTTCCGATAACTCTCGCCAAAATCACAGGTGCCTCCTATCGCCCCAGACAGCGTCAACGATCTCGACGATGCCCACATCGACGGGCGCGAAAGACTTTGGCAGAGACATAGAGGCTTCACCGCCGGCCACCCAACTGACCAAATCACCCGGCCCAGACTGCAATGCATCAGCAGCCACCACCGGATCACCGACCGAAACATCATCGTGGTCTACAGGCTGAATCAACATCAATCGAACCCCAACGAGTGCCTCGTCCTTAACGGTACACACAACGCGACCAATAACCCTTGCCAGTTCCATAGCTTAAGCCTTACCAACCACAAACGGTGTGGGACGAAGTAACCAAGGCAGCATCTCTCGATGCGGCCGAGCGATGAGCTCAGCCCGATGGAGCGCACCCTCTTTTTGAAGAAAGGCCGTCGCCGCCTCAATGCTGGCCTCAACGTCGTGCTGGGCGCCCGCCACGATAAAGAAAGCGCGACCACCAAGGGCGACAGCCACCCGAATGCCGACCAAACTGACATCGGCTCCCTTAAGCGCGAGGTCTGCAGCGACGATGGTGTGCGCAACATCGGCACCTTCGATCACACCGATGGCGTCATGAACATCTGTTTGCTCAACCCCAGCCAAACCATCGAGCAAGCCCCGGTCAACCATCGGAATCAACACCGCAGCGGTCAGGGCTGACTTAAACTCAGCGACGGCGACACGATGGCTCGCCTCTACCTCGGCCACACCACCCGAAAACATCAGTAAGAACTTTCCGGGCTCAACCAAGTTGGCCTCAAGCACCTGAACAGGGGCCTCTTTGACCAACACATCGAGGGCGCGTAGGCCACTGGCCACACTGTCCAACTCGAGGAGCGCTAAGGCATCATGCATGCCGCACTACACAATCCGAAAGTAACCGGCCAAGGTACAACGGCGTTCCCTTGTCCAAGTCCGAGCAGTGGTGAGGCCGTCGCCTGTTGGGCTCGCGATGGTAAAGCTTGTGTAGCCCTCCCCGCCAAAGCCCAAACCTGCATAATTCGGTGCATTCTTCACGAAGATGGAGCAGTTCATCACACACGCCATCCGATGCAATGCGTCGAGATTCCGCGAATACATGGAGGCCGTGTGCCGGTAGCCATGTTCTGCCTCTTTCGCCCGATCGATGCCTTCGTGCACATCTGCAACCCGACAAATCCCGATGACCGGCATCAGCTTTTCGAGTTGAATGAACGGGTGACCAAAAGGCACCTCGCAGATGATCAGCCGAGGGTCCCCTCGAAAGGGTACGTCGATTTCACGAAGCATTTTAGCAGCGTCTTGGCCCACCCAATCCCGGTTGATATGCTCCCGGTCGGGGGTCAAAATTAAGCGTTCTAGGCGGGTAATTTGGTGATTTCTCAGTAAAACCGAGCCCTCATCAATCATGACCTCTATCAGCCTGTCTGCGACACTCTCGACAACAAAGACTTCTTTTTCGTCGGTACAAATAATGTTGTTGTCAAAGCTCGCGCCCCGAACAATCCCTCGCCCGGCAAGATCGAGATCAGCTGTTTCGTCGACCACAACAGGTGGATTTCCTGGGCCAGCAGCCACACACTTTTTACCCGAATGCATCGCAGCCTTTACCACTGCGCCACCACCGGTCACCACGACCATGGCCGTCGTTTTGTGTGTCATTACAGTGTTGGCCGTCTCGATTGTGGGGTTGGCCACACAGGTCATCAGATTTTCAGGCCCACCGACCTCCATGCTCGCCTTGTTGATGAGGTCGATGCAGTAGGCACTCGTCGCCTTAGCCGCTGGATGGGTGTTGAACACCACCGTATTGCCCGCAGAAACCATGCCGATACCATTGTTGAGGATGGTCTCGGTGGGGTTTGTACACGGGGTAATCGAGCCAATTACCCCGAAAGGTGCGCGCTCGATCAAGGTGAGACCGTCATCGCCGGTGAAGGCTTTCGGCTCTAAAATTTCTGGCCCTGGAGTCTTGTGGATAACCAGCAGGTTCTTTTTAATCTTGTCTTCGAAACGACCGAGCCCGGTCTCGTCTAAGGCGAGCCGGGCGAGGGATTGAACATCCTCAGCCGCTCGTTTACGAATATTGGCAATAATCTCGCGACGCTTCTCGAGGGGAATGCTCACCAAGGTCAGCTGCGCGGTTTCGGCAGCATCCATCGCGCCATCGACAGTCTTAAACACCCCTCGGGGTGCGCCCGGAACCTCAACAGGATGGTTTGGCTGCTCACCGGACCGAATACGACCGAGCACGGCCGCGACGATCTCGCTCACTTGGTCGCCCTTCATCCTTCGTCTCCCTTGTTGAAGATGAGCCGATTGCCAACGTCGATCTGATCGACGATCGCCATCACGCATGCATCCACTGGCCGGCCCTGTGTGAGCTTGGTCTGACGTGCAGACGACCCAGAGGCATACAAAACCACCTCGCCCACCCCAGCGCCCACAGAATCAACCGCCACAACAAAGCTGTCCTTATGCGCCATATCGATCGTGAGATCGCGCACAATGAATAACTTCAAACCATCAATCTTCTCGTCCTTAGTGGACGAGACGACGGTTCCAACGACCCGCCCGAGTTTCATTCGGGGGACCTACTTTTTGCGCGCGGGTGTACGGCCAAGCGGCAGCACTTCGTCAACATTTTCATGTGGGCGTGGAATCACGTGAACGCTGACCAACTCGCCGACCCGCTGGGCCTGACGCGCGCCTGCCTCAGTGGCGGCCTTTACCGCTGCCACATCGCCACGAACGATCGCGGTGACATAGCCACCACCAATCTTCTCCATGCCTACCAGTTCAACACGGGCGGCTTTCACCATCGCGTCTGCAGCCTCGACCATTGCGATCAAGCCTCGGGTTTCAATCATTCCAAGTGCATCTGCCATTTCAGCTCCTACTTATTAAAACTATGTGTTTAACCATTTGCGAGGGCTTCGATCGCATTGATCGCAGCCTCTCGTGCGCAATCAATCTCACTCTCAGAACCACACATCCAAAGTCGCCCAAAGGCACCAAATGGTCGCAGGTTGATCAAGTTCACGTTGGCCGCTTTTTCGGCCTCATTGGCCGCAGCCACAATCCACGCCGCTGGCTCTGTCTCTAGGATAAAGAGACTCTGGCCAGGAATTAGCATCATGCCTTGGCGGTTTCGGTTGATGAGCTGTGCCTGATAAGCCTCAACCGAGCGGATGACTTGGTTGCTCACCACACGAGGACGCATTTGGTCTTCGGCCTTGATGTCGAGATAATCTAAAACAGCCGCACCCGCGCTGAGCACTTCGCCCTGGTCGTCGTGATGCACCTCGAGCAAGCCAAATGCACGCTCAACCACCTGTACAGCCGGCACGGCGGCAGTGGCCTTGAGCGCCACATCGGTCACCCGATTGATGATCATGCCAGGGGCGGTTTCTATCCACAGAGATGCCTGCCCAGCGAGCGGCAAAAAGCCCTTGCATGTGGTGCCCGTAAACGCAGCCAATTGGGGCTGTAGACTGTCTAAAAACACGTAGCCGCGCAGGGTCACAGACAAAGCATCACCTCAAAAGGATTGGAAGCAATGCCCTAAGGTGGCGCACTGTGCCCCGCAACATGGTGCATGGCTCGCCGCCAGGGTACGGATGAAATTGGAGACCATATGTTCACCCACTTCATGTTTTTGATGCTCGCAGGTTGCCCAGACCCCACCACAGCAGCCGATCTGGGAAATCCCGGTCCTGGCGGGGCCCCACCAGGCGCACCGGGGGGTGGTGGAAGCCCAGGCGCCCTTAGCGACGGCCCTCCACCTGAACCTGGACAATTCGACCTCGCAGAAGGTGCTGGCGTGCGCATATCAGGGACCCTCAGCTATGCGGGGAAAGCAACCGGCCAGCTCCGCATCGACATCCTAAAAACCCCTACTGACGCCCCTCCCATGCTTTTGCACGTGGAAAAACTGGACACCATCGGGAACTACAGCATTCAAGTCCCACCCAATACCGGTTCCGTGAGTTTAGTGGCCTTTGTTGATGCCGATGACGACGGCCCCTCAGCCCACGACCCAGCCGGACTGATCAGCATCGACATCAGCGACAGCAACCTCGACGACATCGACATCCAGCTGTCGGATGAGCCGGATCTGGGGGCCCTCACCCCAGGGGACTCACCACCACCAACCGAGATTCCTGCTGACGACCCAGCACCTCAAGCCAAGGCTGAAATCAAGGTTCAAGTTGAGGCCCATGACGATGCGTCCGAACCGAAGGCCCTCCCAGAAACCTCAGCCACAGAGTAGACTGAGGCACTGCCGGCCTACCCGGCGAGGAGAAGCATGGCTGACGCCGACCGTCCTGATGTTTCACTGGTTGTGCCCGTGTACAACGAAGTGGACAATCTTCGCCCACTTCAACTCGCCATTTCGGCGGCCATGGAGGGCCATAATTACGAGGTGGTTTTGGTCAATGATGGCAGCGACGATGGTTCAGATGCGATCCTCGATGCCTTGGCCGAAGCTCACGATGAAGTCCGGGTCATCCACTTCGTCCGAAATTATGGGCAAACCGCAGCCCTGACTGCAGGCATCCGGCACGCACAAGCACCCATCATCGTCACCCTCGATGCAGACCTTCAAAACGATCCCGAAGACATACCCAGCATGCTCGCCAAGCTCGACGAGGCAGACGTCGTCTGTGGCTGGCGCAAGGACCGAAAGGACCCCTTTTTATCGCGCACCCTGCCCAGCAAGATTGCAAACGCGCTCATTTCAAAATTCTCGAATGTCCCCCTTCACGATTATGGCTGCACACTTCGCGCATACAAACGGGAATATCTTGAGCAAATCCCATTGTATGGCGAAATGCACCGCTTCATACCCATCTACGTGACCTGGGCCGGTGCCAAACTCATAGAAGTACCGGTTCGCCATCACCCCCGAACCCGGGGCAAGAGCAAATATGGCATCTCACGTGTGTTCAAGGTCTTGCTGGACCTCACCACGGTCAAGTTCCTCAGAGATTTCTTTGTCACCCCAATTTACTTTTTTGGCTGGCTTGGGTTTTTCCTTTTTGCATCAGGCATCGCAGCCGGCTGCGCGGCCATCGCTTTTTGGACTGTGCTCGACAACGAACTGCTGGCCGCATGCCTCACGGTCATCAGCCCCATGTTGGCCATCTTTGGTGTGGTCGAAATCACATTGGGCATCATCGCCGAGGTCCTAATTCGCATGCACTATGAAATCCAAGGCCGGGCTCCCTACCGCATCTCTCGCGCGCTGGGCGTAGAGCCGGCATCCGAGGAACGCTAGATGTGCGCTATCGCGGGCGTATTCAAGGCGACCGGCGTGGACCCCCGGCCCGTCAAAACCATGACCCATTCGATGGACCACAGAGGGCCTGATGCCCGAACTATTCGCCGGTATGGCGGCCAATCCCCTTACGCAGCCATTGGGGTGCAACGCCTTGCCATCGTCGATGTCGCTCACGGTGTGCAGCCAGCCCAGGACCCTTCAGGACGGTACCGTGTTGCCCTCAATGGGGAGATTTACAATCACAAACAGCTCCGTCAAAACCTTGTCGCGAACGGGGCCGCCCTCAAGAGCCATTCAGATACAGAGGTTGTCGCCGCGCTGATCGCGCGCAACGGCTTGGAGCGGGCTTTGAGCATGTGCCATGGCATGTTCGCGATGGCCGTACTCGATACCCAGGAACGGCATCTATTTTTGGTGCGAGACCGTATGGGCGTCAAGCCTCTGCACTGGACCCAACTCCCCGACGGCACCATCGCCTTCGCCTCTGAAATCAAGGGTTTAATGGCCCACCCAGCGGTACAACGCAGCCTCAACCCCGACGCCGTAGAATCATTTTTGATGTTTGAATACGTGCCGAGCCCCCTGTGCATCTGGTCTGGGTTCCACAAGGTCCAGCCCGGCACCTGGATGCGCTTCTCCGATGAGGGCACCGAAACATTTGAGTGGTGGTCCAAGCCCACCATCCTTCCAGGCCGGCCTGGAAACTTCGACAAATGGGCCAAGTCCCTTCACGGAGCGCTTCAAGTCGCGGTCAACAGCCGATGCGAGGCTGACGTTCCCATTGGTTTTTTACTCAGCGGTGGACTCGACTCTGCAGCAGTTGCCACCATGGCAGCCCGGGTGTCCACGACGCCGCTTCAGACTTTTTCGCTCTCGATTTCAGCAGACGGCTTTGATGAAGGTGAACAAGCAGCCCATACCGCAGCCGCTATCGGGGCCACCCACCACGACATCAAAATGGGACCAAGGGATCTGGAGCCCTTGCTCAAAGAAATCACCGCCGGGATGGATGAGCCCCTCGCTGACAGCTCCCTCATCGCAACCTGGCGCTTGATGGCCGCCATCAAAACCTCAGGCATCAAGTGTGTGCTCAGCGGTGATGGTGCCGATGAGGTTTTGGGCGGCTACCCCACCTATTTCGCCCACCGACTCGCCGGCCCAGCTGCGGGTGCACGAGGCCTGCTTAAGGCAGCCATTGCACGTTTACCAGTCAGGACGAACGGTGTGACCCAAGACTATATGGCGCGACGATTCGTGCTCGGACTGGGCCTGCCTTGGCAGCGAAGACACCAGGTGTGGATGGGCAGCTGGCTCGCTGAAGAGATCAACGCATCTGCTGGCGTATGGTCGCGCCCAGACCAGATCGCCCTCACATCCTGTGCAGACCCCATCGGCCGAGCCATGGCCCTCGACCAGCAAATGTATCTCGCAGACGGGGTTTTGGTCAAAGTGGACCGGGCCGCGGGGGCTCACGGCATCGAGGTCCGCTCTCCCTTTTTAGACCATACCGTTGTGGAGCTCGCAGCCAGCATGGGCACTGGCCATCACATTCGTGGAATTGCCAACAAGCGCGTACTTAGGGCGGCGATGGCAGAACTCTTGCCCACCAGCGTGCTTGAACGGCCAAAAAAGGGCTTTGGGACACCCGTAGGCCCTTGGCTAAAAGGCCATGCTCGCCACCTGCTCGATGACCTCCCTGAACGGACTGCCCCGTGGATCCCGCCCGCTACCTGCGCCCGTGTGATCCAAGAACATTGTGACGGCATCGCCGATCACCGCCGGCGCCTGTGGACGGCACTTACCTTGGCGCAATGGGTTGAAGGGCCTCATGGCTTGGGCTGATTTTTGGCCTTCAAACCCGCTAAAAACACATTCGCGAGACCCGGAGCAGATTGCTCCAAAATCGCCTGGACCGCGACCAAATCCTGAGGATCTGCACCTGGCCTGAGATTAAACGGAGCCACCAAGCCCTTCACGAAGGCATCCCGCTCATCGCCCACAAATGTTGGACTTAAACCCAACCCGACAGTCAAGTCCTTGGCGCTCTTGCCCTGAAACAAACCTTCACCCAACCGACGCCCGAGTTCGGCGATGTGAAGGGAACGACACACTTTCAGGGAGTCGCGATGGCCATCGATAAAGCGCACCGCGGCATAGAGGTCTTGAGGGCGAGTCATTTCGCGACCCAAGCGTGTGGGCGGCTCACCTTCAGGTACCGAGCGGTCGATACGCCCATCAATGGAAACAGCGCTCATCCGGTGGACGGGCTCCTGCCCGACATTCCAGCCATGCACCCGAAAAACGAACCCCACAGAAATCAAAATGACCACAAAGCCCGCTGAAATCTTTCGTAGTGCGCTGTCCTCTTCCATGGATCCGCTTGAAAATGCCGCGCCAAGGGCCAATAATGGAAAAATCGGCGCACGATAGCGGAGGTTGAACGGGTCATACCCAGACACTGCTGGGTTATCTAACCAAAGGTCAAAGCGAAGCGCATAACCGGCCACAAGGCTGAACAGACAAACCGGAACAAACCACCGAAGCGCCCAAGGCCGCTCAGTACGAACCGCCAGCGCTCCTGCCCCCAATACGGCGACCACCACCAGAGAATACCACCACAACGATGAAGCGAAAGTACCAACATGGGGCCACAACTGAACCTGGAGAAAGTCGCTACCCACCCACTGAAAAAGCGCTGATGGCGATGCAAGCTCTACGGTTCCCCACCATTGTGCTGCTGGGCCTCGGGCTATCTCTACAGTCCTAAAATAAGACACAAATGGAATCAGACCTATCGGGAGGCCAAGCAAAAATGCCCCCGACGGGATCGGCCCTGCAGCCACAGCGATCACCAACACGCCCAAAAGCCCGTGCAACGCCGTCGGTGTGAACCAAATGCCAAGGCCCATCAATATGCCAGCAACCAAAGCGGCGATCACTTTCGCCCGATGAGACCTTTTATGAGTAAAGAGCAGCACTGCAGCCCCAGCGAACGGGAAGAATGTAGACTCCGCGTGATTGCCAAAACCCGTCAAAGCCAGCTCTCGATAAAACCCCGGCGCCGCCAACATTAAGCCGCCGAAAACGAAAGCTGCACGAGCGCCTGCAGCCCGACCTGCGATGGCCACACCGGCTGAAACCATCGCTAAATGGATGCCTCCGACCACCCATTTCCAGGCCAACACCGAAGGCCCAAATTGGCTGAACAAGGGTGCTGCGAGCACAGCCTCAGCGGTACAGCCCCCGCAAAACCACTTGTACTGCAACGCCCAGACCGCCTCTGTGTGGCCACAGGCAATGAGCGCTGCTGTGGTGGCGTTGTAGCCTTCCTCTGTACTCATGTGCGCACCGGGGCCCATCAACACATCCATGAGCGTGGCGAACCCGACCAATATCGTCATGGTGAACACCAAAGGCGTAATGGATGATTTCCTGCGTAAGCCCATAAAACACCTTGTCAGAAGCAAAGATTTGTTATCCAGCACCGACTGGGCAAGCAGCCTGCAAAACCATAGGATAACGCCCGCCTTCAACCGAAGAAGTAAAGCATGCGCGACCTATATTCCATCCTTGGAATCTCTCGAGAGGCCGACCAAGCCACCATCCGCGGCGCCTACAAAAAACTGGCGCGAAAATACCATCCAGATCTCAACAAAAAGGCGGGTGCGGACGACCGGTTTAAGGAGGTCACAGCAGCCTACGAGGTCCTCTCTGATGAGCAGCGCCGCAGCGACTACGACGCCTTCGGTGCTGACAGCCTCAAGCAAGGCTTCAACCCAGATGCAGCGCGACAATGGAGACAAGCCCGTGGTGGTCGGGGCATGGGTGGCCAAGGCATGGGCGGGCCTTTTGGGGGCGGAGGGGGCGTCAACATCGACGACCTCCTGGGTGCCTTTGGCGGACGTTTCCGCGGGGGAGGACCCGGCTTTGGTGGCCCCAGAGGCGCACCCCCGCCACCACCTAAAGGTGCAGATCTCGAACAACGCTTAGACTGCACCATCGAGGACTTGATCAGCGATGAAAAGAAAATTGTGGTCATCCGCCGCCCTTCGCCGTGTGGAGATTGCGAGGGCCAAGGTGGCTCAGGCAAACACAGCTGCCCCGCCTGCGCTGGTACTGGCCGAACCAAAGTGGGTACGCTCCAGTTTCCCTGCGTCGCCTGCTCGGGTGCTGGCCACCGTTTTCAGAAGGAATGCGAAGGCTGTGAAGGCACTGGCCGCACCATGAATGAGGAACGACTCAAAATCCGGATCCCAGATGGGGTTGAGGAAGGGCAAACCATTCGCCTTCGTGGCAAAGGTGGCGACGGCAAGAGTGGTGGCAAGTCAGGAGATTTACTCTTGGCCATCCACATTGAGCGACACGTACTGTATGAACGCGAAGGCGCACACCTTCTGCTAAAAGTTCCGCTCACGGTTTACGAGGCGATGGCAGGGGCCAAGGTGAAAGTCCCAACCCCAGATGGCGCCATTCGCGTCAATATCCCCAAGGCGTCCACCGCTGGCACCACCATGCGAATCAAGGGCCGTGGTTTGACCAAAAGCAACGGCGACCGGGGCGACCTCCGCTTGGTACTTCAGCCCACCCCGCCGCAAACCGAAGATGAGATGGCCCTTCAACACGCCCAAGGCCTCGATGCTTTTTATGATGCACCGATTCGGGACGACTGGGAAGACTAAGGCACCTGCTACATCGCCAAAGTGTGCGGCTTAGACTCATCCAGACTCGACATGCCTGGGCCACCAAAGTGAGCCCGAAGTGTCTCTTCAACGATGCGGATATCGCCCGCAGGCAGATGGGTGGCCACTAGATTCAGGGTTGTCGGATCTGCCGCGCTGTTGGTAGACAAAGAAAACTCCACCTCAGCCACCCTAAAAAAGGCCTGCATCGCCCACTCGTCCTCGGACTCAAAGCGGCTGTACTCGATGGTCAACCAAGCACGCTCCTTGGCCTGACTCGGGTCTTTAGCATCCGCAGGAACAAACCCAGTGCGCACCCACCACTCTTGTGGATACTCAGGACCGTCCAGGGTGTTCATTTCATCGCTGCTCACCGCTCGGGTCGAGGCAGCCGGGTCAAATCGGTGCAGTAAGGCCATCACCAAAGGCTCAAGTCCGCTGCGAAGCCGTTGAACCACAGTCGGTCCACCACCCGCAGTCAACCGAACCAAGCCTGGCACTGTGAACGGATATCGACGCATGAGAAACCTCTCTTTGATGCTATGGAATCGGCCCTGCGAAGAAAAACTGAACCCGAATCGAATCCGAAGCCCACATCTTCACTATGGCCTGGCCACCTGCATCAAGTCTTTCAAGGTACTCTCGAGCGCCTCAAGCTGCTCGCCATAAACAGACCACTCGCCGTCTTTTTGAGCGGAGACCGCGGAATTGAACAGTTGCGTTGCTTCACCCGCTAACGACTGCCATGTCCGCTCAGGAGCGACCATGGCCACCCCTTCGTCGTCAAAAGTCTCGGTAGTGATCCGCCCTTTCGCACCAGCGAAGACCTTGCGCAAAGCCTCGTCCAAGGTGGGCTCCATCGCGATGGTGGACTCATAAGAGACAATCACCCGCTTCAACTCAGGAAGCTGACTGGACTCCGCTTGGAGGTAGATGGCCTCAACATACATCAAGGCGTCCTCCACCGGTATCACCAGCAGGTTCCCGCGAATCACCCGGCTGCCAGCCTGCGACCATAAGGTCATCTGTTCGCTGATCTCTGGGGTTTGGTCAATACGCGCCTCGATTTGACTCGGGCCATAGATCAAGCGCTGCTTTGGAAATTGATACAGGACCAGTCGTCCGTAATTTTCGGGGTCACACCGAGCGGCGAGCCAAGAGATCATATTGTCTTTATTTGTGGGCACGAAGGGCACGAGCAGAATGAACTCCTCCTCCGACTCCCCGGGGAGCTTCATGATCAAATAATAGCTTTGCATCAACTGTTCTTTCGATCCGAACAGCTCTTTTGGAGCCTCCCACATGTCTTCTTTATTGTAGAAAACTGTGGGGTCCGTCATGTGGTACGCCCTGTACATAGCGGCTTGAATATCGAAAAAATCGGCCGGATAGCGAATGTGGGCCCCCAAGCTCTCGGGCATCTCACTCATGGGCTTGAAGGAGTTCGGGAACACCCGGCTGTACACTTGGATCATGGGGTCATTCGCGTCAGACACATACATATCGACGGTACCGTGGTACGCGTCCATCACGATCTTGACCGAGTTCCGGATGTAGTTGATGGATTTGCGTGGTAGCAGAAACTGCTCCGCATACGGGAAGCGATCGGTGGTGGTGTACGCGTCGACCATCCACTTCATTCGCCCATCGACCACCACCAGATACGGGTCGCGATCAAGGTGAAGAAAGGGCACCAAAGTTGAGATGCGTTCGCGAACCCGGCGCCGAAAAAGAATCTTCGAATCTTCAGTGATGTAGTCGCTCAATAAAATATCGAATGACTGATAGTACAGGCTGAACATCGCCTGACGAAGCGTCGTGCCGATCGAGACCCCACCATCACCCGCATACGTGGTGTATGCGTTGCCTTCCCCAGATGGAAAATCGAACTCCTTGGCCTTCGTTCCAACCAACACAAAGCGGTCGGTCAGCTCGCCGTAATAAACTTCTGGCTGGGTAATCTCAAAGCCCACCTTGGACACAGGCGGAATGTCTTGAATGAATAGGTCGGGCAGCCCCTCGGGGGTGACCACGTTCACAGGACTCATGGTCAGACCATAGCCGTGGGTGTACTGCATATGCTCGTTGAACCACGATTGGGCGTTGGCCGGTACATTGGCGTAATTCAACTCCCGAGCTGACAGCATCACCTGGCGGGCCTCGCCACCGATGATGTACCGATCCACATCCACATCAGCGAAATCATAGTACAGACGGATTTCTTGCATTTGACGCAAGGTCGTCAACAAGGGCCGGTCATCCCAAACTCGGATATTTTTAACGGTCTGAGGGTTAGCCTCTAAGGCTGCCATGGTGAGGTCCGTTGCCACATCAAAAGGCTTGACTTCAATGCGGTCGAGAGCGAATGCAGTCCGCGTGGCCTCGATATTTCGCTCAAGATACGGCGACTCCATACCCAGTTCGTTTGGCGTGACATTGTACTGCTGGACCACGCCTGGCCAGGCACTGGTCAACAACATTCGAACAACGAGATAACCACCAATCGCGGTCACGGGCAGCCGCAATTTTCCATCCAGAGCACTCTTAAACAGCGCACCTGCAGCTGCGACAGAGGCCACAATCATCATTGAAAATGCAGGTATCCGCGCGTGCTCATCGGTGTAGCCCACACCCCAAACCGCTCCATCACGTTGGAACAACAAGTCAAAGCGGTCGAGCCACCACCCCAGCCCAGCAAGCAAAAATAGGACTGCCGCCAAACCGAGCAGGTGCTGAATCCCGGGCAAACTGATGGGCTGAGCGCTGTGTCCCATGGTTGACTGCTGAAACAAATAGTAGACGCCACAAGCGATGATGGACACCACCACAATACCGACCGCAATGCTGCGAGCATAGGCAATCATCGGCAACTCAAACACATAAAACGAGACATCCAAGCCAAAGACTGGCTCGATGATGTCGAAAGGCACCCGCTCGAAAAAGCTCAGGACCTCCAACCACAATGATGATGCCACCATCCCAAAAACCAGGGCGGGCAACAAGGCCACCAGCCAACCCAACCCACGAGTGAGCCCGGAAATTTTTGCAGGGTCGACCAGCATTTCGCCGCTCACCAACTTGAATGCCCTTGGGTCGATCGGGGCGCGCTTGGCTGCGATCCGAATATTGAGACCGATAAAGGCCGCAGCGCTGAGTGCGCCGACCGCAAACAACACCACTCGGGCCTGGAGGCTGGTCTCAAATATCTCAAGATAGCCGGCCGCATCGAACCAAATCCAATCGATGGCCATCTCGATGACCGCACGATGGCTGAACCACACCGCAGCGAATAAAAAGAGTACGGCCTTGGCTTTTTTGGAAATCTTTATTGGCATCAGGATGTCCCCTCGGTCAGGGCCGCGTAGGCCGCGTTAAGTTCTTCTGTTTTACGCTTTGCGAGCGCTTGAATCTCTTCACTGAGTTCGGCGACCGATGCTGGACTATTTTGTGCCACCATCGCCTCAAACGCTTCGTCGATCGCGACTCGGCCCGCGCCTGGCTCCAAGCCCAGCACATCGTGAGGGTCTCGTCTAAACTGCAGCGTTTTCAGTTTGGGCTTGGCATCAACAGCCACCGAATCATTATCCCACCACTGCTTGCCAGAAGGTGCGCGCTTGCGCTTTGCACCCTCAGCCAAGGCTCGACGCAACCAGCGTGTGACAAACATGACAACGATAGCGATTCCAAGTATGCGGAGCAACGCCATATCTCTCTCCTCTCACGAGATGTCTCCTAACCGGTCCCGCCAGTTCGGTCGGCGGTTTGATTCTCAATACCTTAAGCTGCGCGTGGAGGTTGTATGTCCAGGCTACCTATTTGCTTAATTTTGGCCATATTCAGTATGGCTTGTGCCAAGAAAGAACACTCAGGCGCTCCAGTTCACGCCACCTGTGCTGCCCTGGACAAGCGCGGGGTGACGGACCGCATGGACAACCTCACCTCCAGCAACCCTGAAGACTTCATGCTCGACGGGCACTGCCTCGAGGCCCTCTTCAGCCAGCCAAGTGGCAATGTGTGGGCTGCACAATTCGCACCAAAATCCGTCGGTGACGGCCCTCCCTTTCATATTCAGATGTACTTCTCACCCCCTCAAAAAGATATCGTGATGGAGGTTTACCGGCCCGATGATTTGGTGAAGGCCAAATGCCAAGACGTACCGGACGAAATGGTCTGTGCACATATCGACGACAACACAGACGACCCCGGTGTGGATGATGTTGACCTGCGCGTCCTCACAGGCACCCTCGACATGCACATTGACGACGTCTCCGAGGAAACGACCACCTATACGGGTGACATGATTTGGACCGTATGGGGCGTTGACACAGCACCTGAGCCAGACGAACCAACCGAACCGTCGATTCTCGTTAAAGGCACCCTCCACCTGACAGTCACCAATTAAGCCAGGCCCTCCAACTCCATCCGCAACAGTCGCTGTTGAGCCTTTAGTTTGGCCGCATCTGGGTGACCCGCATGGCCAGAGTCAACCAACCGGTGGAGACCCTGCTCTACATCGTCCAACTCACCTTGCAGCCATGCGCCCAAAAGCGGGTCAGGGTTGGCCCGAATCAGCCGCCCCCATCGCAGGTCGCCTGCGGTCCAAGGCGGCTCATGCAGAGACGGCTCCCAGCGCTCAATGACATACAGCTTACGGCGATCTTGCACCAAGTGGCCCTCAACACAGCCCCAGCCTCCAGCGAGCAACACCACCCTGGCCTCGGCCTCCATCCCTTGGGGCTGAATGACCACCTGCTTGGCCGCCATCCACACTTGGACACCCTGCCTGAGAATCTTTGCGACGCTCAGACCACCCATTCCAGCGATGGTCACACAATCGACCTCGCCAGGTTTTACAGCCGCCAAGCCATCAGAGCGTCGAACGTCCATTCTGTCACCAAAACTTAAGCCAAGCCGTCTGGCCCGGACCAGCGGCCCTTCCGCAATGTCCAGGGCGATCGCTTTCGATATATGCCCGTGGGTGAGCAGCCAAGCTGGCAACTGAGCGTGATCTGTCCCAACGTCGGCCAGGACCGTCGAGACGGACACCTGATCGGCAATGGCTGCGAGGCGTGGAGAAAGGCTATCAACCATAAGGCTACTCTCTATGTCAATCGCGCTATCTATGACAACATTGGCCTTACACACCCCCACCCTGCCACCAGTCCTCGGAGGCTTCGCACCATGAATGCACTCTTTTTTGCCCTTATTGGCCTCACGATAGGCTCTGCTGCACTTCTTCACTTCGATCGCATGTCACCTGCTGCAATGTATTTGGTGGAGCTTGAATCGCTGCTGGGTATTCCTCTGCCCGCTACCCTCGCGGTTTTGGCCGTTCTCACGCATATGGTGGGAAAAAAACTCAACACCCGCACCCATCGTGAGCCCGCTCAACCCAAAGCTAGGGGAAGCGTTGTTTCTCGGTCACCCGCTGGCGGTCCAAGCACAGCTGAGGCCCAAGACTGGCTGGAAGGGATCAAGCTAAGCGCAGCTCAACTCGATCTCCCAAACGGCGCCCGAATGGTCTTCGATTTAAGCCGCCCCTACCCCCTCTCCTTGATGTTGGAGCAAGCCCCCTCTGAGCGATCTAAGCGTGCCATCACCACCGTCGGCGCCTGGTTGGCAGGCATTCCCACGCCGCCCAGAATCAGAATCCACTTTAATCGATGTCCCACCAGCGGCTCACCGCGACACCATCAAGTGGCGGGCGCTTTGGCGAAACACCTCAATCGAGCTGACTTTAAGACCATTGTAGACATCGATGCTGTTGACGTTTTGTTTCACCATCCCGACCCACGTTGGATGAAGTCCACTCCCTGACTTGACTTGAAGCCCTGGAGCGGTGAAATCTCCTAATGTTTTCCGAGCAGTCCCCTGAAATTCAAGAGATGCTCGTCGGTGGCTTCGTGGTGTTCATGATGCTGTCGGTGGGTATCGACCTCACCGTGGACAAGGTTCGCGCCGTATTTCGTTCGCCACGGGTATTGGGCATGGCCCTGGTCATCAACTACCTGGTGGTCCCGGCCATATTTGTGGGGCTGATAGCACTCACTGGCCTTGATGGGATGTGGGCGACCGGATTGCTATTCGTGGCGGTCGCGCCCGGTGGACCCGTCGCTGGCGTAATGGTTCAAAATGCCAAGGGCCACCTCGCCCTCGCGGTGTCTTTATTGGTGTTGATGAACCTACTGAACACCGTCCTCACACCGCTCGGAATCTGGCTCCTCGGTGCCCTGCCCAACTCAGATGGCGGTATGACTGCGATCTTGGGCATGGTGCAAACCATCATCTGGTACCAGATTTTACCTTTGGCCTCCGCAATGGCACTGCGACACTTTTGGCCAACGCAAGCAAAGCACTTTCAACCCACAATCGAAAAGGCTGCAAAAATTTTATTACTGGTGGCGTCGGCAGTCATCTTGGCGGGTGAGATCTCACGACTAAATACACTGCCACTTGCCTTGATTCTCGTCGTTCACCTGGCCGCAGGGGCCTCCATTTTAATCTCTTGGCTGGTCACACCTGGAAGCCAAGAGGACAAAATCGCTATTGCCCTGACCACACCATACCGAAGCATCTCCGTGGTCCTGCTGCTTTTGAGTTCGTGGGTACACAATGTTGACGCCATGCTCGCCGCGATGGCCTACTCCGCGGCGATGCTTTGGATGTGTATCGCATGCTCTTTCTGGATTCGCAACAAGCTAAGAGTTGAGGGCTTCAGAATCCTTAGAGATGGCTCTTGAACCCCAAATGGCCGCCCATGCCACACCGAATACCAAGTAGCCGAAGCCAACAAGGAACAGGTACTCTGGAAAAATTCGCAAGGGCACAAAAATATAAACCAGGCCCACGTTCGTGAGTTGAAAAGCGTTGACTGCCTTTGGCCACCGGAGGCTAAATTTCGGAATGCGAACATTGCTGACCATCAATGCCCCCAAAACCAGCAGTACGATTGGCATCGATGGCGCCACGGCTTCGACCACCCCTTGGGATTGAGCGGTCAGCCAGCCGGAGGCGAAGATCGCACCACACAGGGTGGTGGGAACCCCCAAAAATAAAAATGAACTCCCCTCGGGTTCGGTCACATTAAATCGAGCCAACCGAATCGCGACCGCCAAGGTGTACACCGCACACGCTCCAGCGATAAAACCCTCTCCGGACTCCACGGTTCCGCCAGTGAGCCGAAAGAAGACCAAAGCAGCCGGGGCGGCACCAAACCCAACAAAGTCGGCAAAACTGTCCATCTCAGCCCCGAATTCAGAGCTGGCGTTGAGCATCCGTGCAGCGGCACCATCCAACTTATCGAGCAAGACCCCCAACAAG
>OBJC01000083.1_pt1 | contig 18717 bp, 17 predicted proteins | sample 1481521 | NCBI WGS metagenome assembly OBJC01 (sample SAMEA2341961, study PRJEB22496) | metagenome | biome: marine; feature: hydrothermal vent; material: water | place: Pacific Ocean | collected 2011/2012 | reverse complement strand
GTCAGCGTCAGCGTCAGCGTCAGCGTCAGCGTCAGCGTCAGCGTCAGCGTCAGCGTCCGTATCTGTTCCGGGCGTGTCGTCGCACATATCGCCGATCCCATCGCCATCGGTGTCGGCTTGTCCTGCGTTGTAAGCCCATTCGCAGTTGTCGTGATCGTCTGCGATACCGTCCTCATCCTCGTCCATCAATTCGACCACAAGGTCCCCAAAATACGTCGCCGTATGGTCCCCATCCCAGCCAGCATCATAGGCATAAAAGCCGGCGGTACCACCCGGTAGAGGCGCATCGACTGTGGCAGAAAAGTACCAGTCAGGGTCGCCCCAGTGGCCCGACTTTTCGATCAGATAAGCTTCTAGAAATCCGTCGTTAAAGACGACATAGGCCTCATAAAAAACATCGTCTTCGATGGGCCGGTTCGATCTGTCGAGCACGGTGACTTCTCCATCTTGAACTTGGATTAATCCCACAAATCCGCCATCGATGCCGAAGGGGTTGGAGCCACCGCCGGAGCCATGAATCCCGACCGTGATGAGGGCATAAAAGTTGGCAGGGTCGGTATGATGAAGAACCATGCCCATGGTGTCATCGTCCTCGGTGATCATCCATCCATAGACACTCATGTCGTCGGCGTTGATCTCGGTGTTGGTCAGCCAGTTGTCGGCCGGTCCTCCCATGCCCCATTCTCCGCCGCTATCGTCGCTGGTAGAGGACACAAACCAATCATCACAATACCAGTCGTCGCCGCTGTATCCGCCTTCCCATCCGTCGATTCCGAGCACGGAACGGGAGGATGGAAATTCTGAATAACTAAAATGTTCAATCCAAGCTTCGGCTTGGGCCAGTCCACTCAGTAGGAAAAGGGTCAACATGGAGACCTCCGAAACACAGTATAGATGATGCTTATGTGGCCTCGGCTTGTCGCCGTTTGGATTGGGCGTATTTTGTCGCCAATTGGCCCGCGACGCCAACGAGTAAAAGCCCGACGATCGCGGCTGGAAGAACGGCCAATCCCACGCCTTGATAGGTATCTAGTGGGGTGACTCCGTCTCGTAAAAAGACGGCATACATCGTGAGCAATCCGATGTTTCCTGCAAATTCGGTGACGACGTATTTGGCCTCGATGAGCACGCTGACCAGGCTGATGGATAGGGCGATGGCCCACAATAATGATGCCTTGGGCGGGGCTTTGACGATTTCTAAAAACAGCACCTGAGCCGCCGCACCCTTCCAGTTGGTGACAGTTCCTTTGAGGGTGGCCCCAGAGCCTGCGATATCGAAGCGGTCTTGGAGGTCTTCTCCGAGGCCACCAGATCGGCGGCGCCCGTGCTCTCTCACCGATGAGTTCCCACTCTCGACGTCGACCTCAACATCATTTGAGCCAGAGTCACGGCGAATGGTGCCGGTGACGCGGTGCTCTTCGCCGCTGAGCTCCAGGCGCATGGTGTAGGCGGTTTTATCGGTTTGACCATCTTCGACTTCGGGGCCGAGGAGTGCGGTCACCATCAACGCGTACTCACCATCGGCGGGGACTTCGAGCGTGAAGGTGTCCTTTTGGGCGCGCACTTCAGCCTTATCAAAGATTTCGCCCGGGTTGAGGACCGTGTAGGCCATATGGCTGGGCATGGCCGCGGCGAGGAGCAAGACGGGCCACATGATGAACGGAATGCTCTTCAGGTCCAGCATGCGCCGAATTGTTGAGAAGAAGATCATGACGATGACGGCGGCAACGACGGCGGTACTGAGCAGATCGTTCATTTCCATAAGTAGCGGTACTCCATTGTGAGCACCGTTAACCAATCCATCGCCGATATGGGGGTCATGTCTTTATGGTAAGTGGCTCAGATATGAGTCTTTAATCCTAAAGACATGGCCCCATGGGTGACTTAAGCCTAAAGACATGACCCCAGTTTAGGTGCAAAATGCTACTCATCGTATCGGCCAGCAGCGGCCACAATCTCACCCTCGCCAACACCCTCTCCGCACTCGCGACCGAGCTCAACATCGACAATACGGTGTTGGATTTGACCACCACGGGCTTGCCTTTGTTTAGCCCCGCTCGCCAATCCGAAGGTCGGCCAGAACAGCTCGACGCCGTGGAGTCCCTCTTTGTTGCCGCGACCGCCATGTTATTTGTCGCCCCAGAATACAATGGTGGGACGCCGCCCTCGTTGAGCAATGCCATCGCCTGGTTATCCACCCAAGCGGAGGACTTTCGAGCACTGTTCAGCCGCAGACCGGTGGCCCTCGCTACCCACAGCGGGGGCGGTGGTCAAAAGGTGCTCGTCGCCATGCGGCTTCAGTTCGGGCATTTGGGTGCCACGGTGATTGGCCGCGAGTTGCTCACCAACTATGGAAAGCCCCTAAATGACGACTCCGCTCGGGATGTGCTGGCGGTTTTGGCCGATTTGTCTGGTCGCTGAACGTTAGCTTTTCTGACATCGACGGCGAAACATCAGGAATCCCAAGAACCCTGCCAGGTTCATCCTGGCCATGGGAAGCAAGAATAAAAGAAAAATAGCGGGGGGATCAGGGCTTTTGGTTGGGGATCAAGTCCACAACAACCGGCGCGCGGGACTGCGTTGCCGATGGAAGGATACGGCTGGATTGAACATGCCAGTCAGCGCCGGTCCAAACCTGATCTCGGGCGTGTTGGGTCCAAAAGGGCATGCCGAGGATTTGGGTGGGCCAGTTTGGGCCGGAGGGCGCTCGTCGAAGTCCGGCCGCCTCGAGGGGTCTGCTCAAGGCCAGGGCATTCGGAGGCCCTTGCAGATCACCAACGACCACCAACGACCGGCTGCCGATGCTTTGTGCCGTCGCTGCCGTCATGGCCAAGCTCGAGACCACCCGGCGGCTCCAGTTGGGCCAGTCCAGCACACCGTTTGGGGGCGACAAATGCGCCATGATCAGGGGGACCACACCAATGTCTTCCACGTGAGGAAAACCGATCATCGCCCCTGATCCTGGGGCATTTGGCATGGGCAAATACCACTCATCGGTTTCGCCGCCGCAGTATTGAAAGCTGCCTCGGACCACAGCGAGCATGCCGGTGGTCGCACCTGAGATTTGGCTTGGCACGAACTTAACTTCGCCACCCAAAGCCTCTTGGATTTGGCTTCCGACCTCAGGATCGTCGGTGCCAATCAGCACCACAATGTCGGGCTGGGTTCCCAAGATGGCTTTCACGCCCTCGTCTAGGCCATCCGAGCCGTCGACCGTCCAGGTCACCAAGCGAACAGGTGCCCGGGTGGGTTTTGCCAAGATGGCGCAGCCTTTGAGCTTACGTACCCAGGTGGGCCCGGCCGGCACCGCGACCGCTATCCCTCCGGCATCTTCATGCAAGGCGAAGCCACCGGCCACCATGCTGGCTGCGATGGCCCCAGCCAAGAGGTTTTTTCGCTCCAGCAGGGCAAGGGCCGTCACCGTGACCCCCAAGGCCAGGGCTACCGGTTCGGCCATCACCGCCAGAAGCGAATATGGGGTGGTCGAAATGGCACCTGCACCAAATAGGACCAAGGCCGGCAACACCGTGAGCAGGATGTTGCCCAGTATCGAGGCATTTTTGGGGTGGGAGGGCGGATTGTCCATCGGCTTCAGTTTAGCAGTGGTTGAGGGCGTCGAGTGCAACCCGAAATAGCTTTGGCCATCGTTCGAGCAAGGGAAGCAGTCGGGTGCGCAATGGTTCATGGCGGCGAATGAATAGCAGTCCGCCGGTCAGCCACCTGTATCGTCGGGTGAGTGCGCGCCATTTTTTAGAGTAGTGGGCTTCGGAACATTGGCTGATGGCGTCGATGGCCGCCTGAGCAGAGTCCAAGCCCAGCCGTACACCCTCGCCGGTGAGGGGGTCTACATAGCCGGCAGCATCGCCGATAAGCAGTACTCTCCCGTGGGTTTGACTGGATACACGCTGCTCGAAAGGCCCGGCACCTCGCGGTTTTGAGCATGGTTCACCCAATCGGGATTGCAGCGCGGGGAAGGTGCTCAACCATCGGTCCCACGGCTCACCCTCGCCGGTGGCGGTCGCCTCAGATCCGTACAAAATCGCGACCCCGACCGTATCTTCAGAAATCGGGGTGACATAGGCCTCAGCGTCTCGGTGCCAATGAATCTCCACAAAATCGCTCCATGGCCGCACCGAAAAATGTCGTCGAATTCCGAGCCGTGGCGGGTGACGGGCTTTGGCTTGCAGCCCGAGGGCCTTTCGGATGGGCGAGTGCAATCCATCCGCTGCGAGCAGCCACCGTGCGGGCTCACCTTCTACCACCACCCCAGTTTGGTTTTGTGACCAGGTGCGCACCCGGGTTGGCCGGATCTGAACGCCCAAGTCTAGCGCCCGTCTTGTTAGCGCATCATGGAGTACGGTCCGTCTGACACCAAGGCCCGGCCCCATGCTGAACTCGGCCTGTGCCACCCGGTCACCCTCGACATAGCGGACACCCAAAAATCGGTGGCCCTCGAGTTTGTCCACGCCGATTTTCTCCAAAACCAGTAGCGCTGGCGGCATTAATCCCTCGCCGCATGCTTTGTCGATGGGCATGGTTTTGGGCTCAAAGACGATCACGCTCATCCCGGCGAGTCTGGCCATAATGGCCGCAGCCAAGCCGGTCGGCCCACCACCCACGACGACCACATCAGTCATGATGCTTGGGGTCATTTCGCCGCCACTGGGCCACGGTGCTTTTGACCACTGCCCCTGCCAGGACAAAAGCGTTCACGGGTTTTGGTGGTACGAGGGTGCCGTCTCGCCATTGCTTGAGGGTTTCGCCACGCCTGATTTTACCACTCGATGTTCTGGGTAAGGTGCCGGCCTGAAGCAGGATGATCGCTTGTGTCCGCACCCCGGTTTTGGCCATCACTGCGTCCTTACATCGTTCGGCTAGCGTTTCGCCGACTTGTCCGCGGGTTTCCACAAAGAGCAGGACCGCCTCGCCATCCCCAGTGATGTCGGCCACCGCTGCAGCACAGCCAGTTCGGACCCCCTCAATGCCATTGACGGCTGACTCAAGCGTGGAGGGGTCGTGATTGCGGCCGTGCACAATGAGCACATCTTTGGCGCGCCCTGCGATGTACAGCTCATCTTCGAAAATAAAGCCCAAGTCGCCGGTATCGAGCCACTCACCGTCTTTGGGGGCCGGGCTACCGTCGAGATATTCATCCATGATGCTGGGGCCAGCCACCCACAGTCGCCCGATTTTACCGTCGGCTAAGCAGCCTTCTTGGCCTCGAATTTGAATCGAAAATCCCCGAAGCGGACGACCGACCGAGGCCAACTCTACTCCGTATTTATCGGGTTTGGCCTCACCGTTTTGAAGGGATTTTGCACAAAAATATTGGTGTATAAAGTTGGAGCCTGCATCTCCAAATGTGACGGCCAACGATGCTTCGCTCAGACCATAAACAGGGGTCATCGCCGATGAGCGCAGCCCCCATGGTGCAAAGCGTTTTGTGAAAGCCCGCATGACGTTGGCAGAGGTGGGTTCTGCACCGTTTAAGGCGAACCGCCAGTGGCTCAAGTCGACACCGTGGAGTTCATCGTCTTGAATGCGCTCCGTGCACAGGGCGTAGGCAAAGTTTGGTGCTGGCGATATAAAGGCTTTGTACTTGCTAATCGCGCGTAACCATAGGGCGGGTTTGGCTAAAAAGGCCTCGGGTGGCAGCAAGGTGAGTGAGCCTGGGTAAAGCAAGGTCGGGAAGATGCATCCGATGAGGCCCATGTCGTGGTACAGGGGCAACCAGGTGACCCCCGCTGGGTAAAAATTGTCGTCGTCGGGCTCGATGTCTAGAATGGCCGAGGCGTTCGCGATCACGTGTGCGTGTGTGAGGGCCACGGGTTTGGGCGCACCGGTGGTACCCGACGAAAACTGCACCATGGCAACGTCATCTGCTTTGGCCGGTGTTGGCGCGAGGGGTGGGTATTGCTCGAGGGCTGCCACCCGAAGAATCTTGACTGGGTGGTCGGTCGCGGCGACGACTGAGCCCATTAGCTTTCCCGCTCGGGCGTCGGTCACCAAAACCTTGGCCTTGGCTTGGTTTAGCATTTGGGTGGTACGCGAAAAATACTCATCGAGTCGGCCAAGTCGGACCGGCGGGTACAGTGGGATGGGGATGGCGCCCATGTGGACCGCAGCAAAAAAGACGTCGGTGAAGGCCACGGTGGTCGGCAGGACGATGGCCACGGTGTCTCCGGGCCGAACACCCGCAGCGTAAAGCCCGCCAGCGATGGCAGCGGTTTTCGAGGCGAGGTCTGGAAAATTGCGCCAGGTTTCCTTTTCGTGACGGTCCAAATACCGAAAACCGGTGTCGGCCTTGTTGAGGGTGGCGGCGGCCTGAAGCGCACTAAACAGCGTGATATCACTCACTTTTGGGCCAATTTACTGCTGATGAGGTGAATTAAGTCCGCAATATCGACGATTTGCGCCTCGTCTTCGGGGTCAAGGCAGATTTCAAAGTGATCTTCGATCGCGACAACCAGGGTGAGTTGTTGAACCGAGTCAAGCTTATCGCCCAACTCGCCGGCGTTGAGGTCGCCTGTAAATTTGAGTTTGGTCCTTGCGATTTTGGCCAACTCCGTCTGAATCTGTTTGGGGGTCATGATGATTCCAGTGTTTTGAGGGCTTGGTTTTCGCAACGGATTCGGACCCGCAGTAACAGTGCGTTGCACAGGCTAAAAAAGAGGGCTGTTCGCCATGCCCCATGAATCATTGGCAAGGCGATACCCTCAATAACGACCGCGATGTAGTTGGGGTGTTTGAACCACCGATATGGCCCGTCGCTGACCGGGGAAAGGCCGGGGATAACGATGATCCTCGGGTTCCAACGGCGTCCGAGACTGTGTATGCACCACCAGCGAAGCCCTTGGGCCAACACGGCCACTGTGAACATAAAGGCCGTCAAAAGTACCGAACTTAGGGTCGGCAGTGCCAGCACCTCGAGGACCATGAGCACCAAAAATAAGGTGTGGAGAACCACCATCGATGGCCAGTGTTCTTGACCGTATTCGCGCCCACCTTTTGCCATGCTCCATTTGCGATTTTGGGTGCCGATGACAAGCTCAGCCAGGCGCTCGAGGGCGGTGAGGCCGACAACGATATAAAACAGAAGTGTGATGCTCATGCGTCCCCCCAGCGGAGCAGCACCAATTCCGAGCAAAATCCGGGCCCCATGGCCATCAACAGGCCGTAGCTACCGGGGGGAGGGGCGGTGTCGGCGAGGGTGTCTCGAAGCACAAACAGCACGCTTGCGCTCGACATATTGCCCACCTCGTGGAGGGAGTCCCAAGTGCGGGAAAGGGCGGCTGGGGGCAGTTCTAAGCAGTCTTCGAATGCGGTAAGGACTTTGGGCCCGCCGGGGTGGGCGACGATGGTGTGGATATCTTTCAAACACAGGTTGTGTTCGGCTAAAAATCCGTCCACGTCTTCACGAATATGTGCGCTGACCACATCGGGTACCGAGGCGTCGAGCACGATTTGAAAGCCGGTGTCTGAGATGTCCCAACCCATCACCCGCTCGGTGTCGGGGTAAAATCGGCTGGTGGAGGCGACGACTTTGGGGCCGGTGTGTCCTTGGATGCGGTTTTCGCCCAGGCCAACGAGTGCGGCGGCGCCATCACCAAACAGCCCACTCGCGATGAGATTGGCGACCGAAAAATCACCGCGCTGGAGGGTCAGCGAGCACAACTCAACGCTCAATAATATACCCACGTGGTTGGGATGGCCGCGCAGGTAGTCTGCGAGACGGGCGGTTCCGGCGGCACCGGCAACACAACCGAGACCAAACATAGGGATGCGCTTAATGTCGGACCGAAACCCCAGGCGGTTGACCAGGCGCGCATCGATTGAGGGTGTGGCGATGCCGGTCACGGTCGTGGTGAAGATGACGTCCACATCGGTGGGCTGTAGGCCGGCGGCAGCGAGCGCACCTGACACGGCCTTGGCACCGAGTGCTGTGCCCACGGAGATAAAAGCGTCGTTGGCTTGGCCAAAACTAAGCTCAGGGTAGCGCTCGATGGGCAGCGCGAGGTGCCGGCCACCGACGGCTACGGCTTTATGAAGACGCACCAAGCGGTCGGCGTTGTGGTGATGTGCCTTCCAATGGCGAAGAAATCCCGCGATGAGGGCATTTTGGTCATAATGGTGGCCAGGGAGGGCTCCAGAAACGGCAGCAATAAGCATGGGCTTGTGATACCATCGGGCTTGCTTTCCTGCGAACACAGGGTGTTATAATGAAGCATTTTATAGTCGGCTTGGTTTTTTTGCTTGCATCCTCTTTCGGGGGCGATGCGCAGGCGAAAACCTATCTATTTAGTCAACAAGGCAGTGCGCTGAAGTTCTTCAACAGCGCGTCATTGCATGGGATTGAAGGTGAGGCCAAGCAGTTTTCTGGCAGCCTCGACACCGACACACTGACCGCTTCTTTGGTGGTGACCACAGCGGCAATGACCACATCTTTAGGGCCTCGAGACAGCAAAATGCACAGCTTTTGTTTGGAGTCTTCGAAGTTTCCCAAAATCGCATTCGTGGTGAGCAGCATCGAGGGCGGCGAGGGGCTTGCTTCAGGGGCCGGGGCCGGCAATGTGAGCTTGGTCGGAAGTTTGACCATTCGCGATGTGAGCTTGCCGATAAAAGTGGCGGCCAAGTACGTGTTTGAGGGCGAAAAGCTAAAGTTGAAGGGGCGGTACGACTTTAAGTGGACCGACTTCAAGGTGCCTGATCCGAGTATTTTCATTTCCACATTGTACCCCGATATGCATGTTGAGTTTGATTTGGCGATGTAGGTCCTGAGGCTGCTTTTTGTATTGAATTTCGCGCTTGGATTTGGCGGGTGCGACAAAGAGAAAGAGAGGGTTGAGGCTGATGGCGGTCTGTTGATCGACGCTGATGCTGACACAGCAGCGCCAGACGCCCTTGGCCGCTACACCCCCGATGATGGTCCGGGCCACGCGGGCGGCGTGGTTGTTGCAGTGCTTCAACCTCTCCCATATCGAAAACTTTAAGGTGAGCGGTCAGTTTTGGGTGGTTGAAAACAGCGTTTCGTCTGGCGGCTAAACCCACTGCACCGTTCACCTACTCCTCCACATCTGGTGACCCATGCTCGCACTGCTCAGCATTCTCGTACCTGCTATTTTGGCTGGATAGCCCTCAGACCTTCCAGATCTCGATCCGGTGTTGGCCACGGCCGTCAGGTTGCGTCCCGATATATGCTCCCGTTGGCTTACAATTCCAAGTGACATCGGGGTCAGGCTCCGCTCCCCGCTCCCCGCGCTCCCTGCGCCCGCGCCCTAAAGCACCTTTCGCGGCCCCCAAATTACATCGCCACCTGCGATAATCGCCTTAAAGTTAGCCCGGCCAATCGCGGCCTCGCCAGCATCGACGCACAGCTCGTAGCTTTTCGCCTCGAGTTCTGTTCGTTCATCTTCGTCCATCGACAAGCTTGCCAGCACGCCAGCCTTGAAAGCACCCACCGCGGTTGGCGACCGTTTGGCCGCTAGTTTTGCGAGGGCTAACGCTCGTTCTTGGGCCTCAGGCTCGGAACCTGCGAGTTCATCGATTAGGCCGATGCGAAGCGCCTCTTCGGCACTGATTTGCTCACCTGTCATGCCCAGCCTCAAGGCTTGGTTTGGCCCAATAATCCGCGACAACTCCGAGGTGCCTCCCGCCCCTGGCAAAATGCCAATGCCCGTCTCAGGCAAGGAAAATCGCGCATTCGGCGTGCCGATTCGATAATCTGCAGTGATCATAAACTCTGTGCCCCAACCCAAGGCCAGTCCGTCCACCACGCACACATGAAATGCTGGCACCCGCCTGAGCGCGCCCAAAGTCGACCGCTGCCGCCGCACATGGGCCTTGACCTGAGCATCGGACCAGTCGGCCCGTTCAGTGACATTGGCCCCAGCGATAAAGATGCGCTTTCCGCTACGGGTTGTCTTGCTCGACGAAGAGATCAAAGCCCGCACGCCTCCGCCCTCGATGCGCGCGGTAATGGTCTCCCAGTCGGACAACTCTGTGCTTCCCATCTCGTTGACGCGACCATGCTCGATTCGGATGTGGAGGATGGCGCCGCAGTCTGAAAACTGAGGATGAAACGAAGATAGATTGATGGTGTCCATGGCCCCGCTCTAACAGGACCACGGGTTATGTGTACACCTGGATGGAGCTCACTTTGGCCAAACAAAAAAACGCAAACACTGCGCTTGAGTACGATTTGGTCATCATTGGCGCGGGTATCACCGGTGCCGGAACCGCCCGCGATGCCGCCAGACGGGGTTTGTCTGTGCTTGTGGTCGATCAGGGCGATGTCGCCGCTGGCACGAGCTCGTGTTCGTCAAAGTTGGTCCACGGCGGGCTGCGATACCTCGAGCAAGGCGAACTTGCTTTGGTCTTTGAGTCGGTCGCTGAGCGGCGAATCTTGCTGAATATCGCGCCGCATCTGGTGCTTCCGCTCCCATTTTTGCTCCCAGTTTTTGACGACTCTCCCAGGGGCATGCTCACCATCAACATCGGCATGTGGCTCTACGACGGTCTCAGCCTATTTCGCTCTCCAAAGCTGCACAAATCCCTGTCTCGGCGCAAAGTCCGTTCCACCGAGCCACAACTTCGCGCCGAGGGGCTCAAAGGTGCGCAACTGTATTACGACTGCTCCACCGATGATGCTCGCCTGACGCTTGAGACCCTCCTCGATGCCCAGCAAGCCGGCGCCGAGATTTCGACCTACTCCCGGGTGGAAGGCTTTCAGTTTGAGGCTGGGCGCATCACCGGGCTTGAGCTGCGCGACCAACTCAACGGTCACTGCCAGACTGTTTCTGCCAAAGTCGTGGTCAACGCCACCGGCCCGTGGTCCGATATGACCCGCAGTCTCGCCGGCACCATCTCACACGAAAGAATGCGCCCGACCAAGGGCGTTCATATCGTCTTGAATGCCGACAAACTCCGCCTTGAACACGCTGTTTGCTGCATGCATCCAGACGATGGACGCGTTTTTTTTAGCATCCCTTGGGGCGAGCAAACCTATATCGGCACCACAGACACCGATACCCAAGGTGACCCAGGCTCGGTCTTCGCCGACGCTGGCGATGTCGCCTATTTACTGCGGGCGGTCAACGCGTACTTTCCTGGCAACGAGGTCAGCACCGACGATGTCATCTCGACTTGGGCTGGCGTTCGACCTTTGGTGGGTGATGAATCTGCAGACGATGAGTCGAGTGTATCCAGAGAGCATGTGCTCGCCGTCGAACCTCATGGCATGGTCACGATCGCTGGCGGTAAGCTCACCACCTTTCGCCGGATGGCGGCAGAGGTGGTCGACACGGTGGTTGATCAGCTCAAAACAGTTGGCGCGAGCAGGGGGCGGCTTCGAGCAGCTGAGACCGCCGTTAATCCGCTACCTGGTGCCGTGGGGTGGCCAGAACAGGGCGGCATACAGGCCGTCTCGGAGCAAATAATGGACCTGGCCGCTGGGCTCATCTCAGCGCAAACCGCCATGCTTTTGGCCCAAACCTACGGTATGCGGGGCATCAATATCGCCGAGGCTGTGGTGGCCGACCCCGCCTCTGGCCAGGCTTTAAGCGAAGGGCGGCATGAGATTCTCGCCCAGGTTGACTGGGGGGTGAATCACGAACTGGTCCGCACCGTCTCCGACATCATGATTCGCCGAACACAACTGTTTTATCGTGCTGCCGATCAAGGGCTTAGTGCCCTAAAACTGGTGTCTGAACGCCTGGCGATTCTGCTGGAACTCAAACCAGAGGCCAGCGAAAAGCAGGTCGAATTTTATCGCGCACAAGTGCAAAGGAGCCAAGCTTGGCGCGCCGAATAGGGAGATTACGATCTCGGCTTACCGGCCGGGTAGAGCAAGCCACTGCTGTGGCCCGGGCCCTGACTGGTCTCGTTGGACGCTTACCCACCCTCGAAATATTGCCAGCTGTGGGCATGACCCGCGCGGCGCTCACAGCCCAGGTGCTGCGCTCTCAAAACCCGGTGCCTTGGCCCGCGGCGATGATGCGGCAACTCGACCCTTCAGACGCCGCTTTTTTACCCTCCATGACGGGCTTTCATCCGGTTTTTGCCGGTAGAGATCAAACCTTGATAGGCATTCCAGGTCGCAAAGGCAGTGCGTGGGTAGACCCGATCGGCTGGTGCGGCAAGGACAAAGGCCCATCGATAGCTGTGTGGTTTGGTGATGGTCGAAAAGCGCATGTCATCGGCCGTACGCCTGGTGAGGTCGCGGAAGATGACGCGTCTGTGGCTCAGCACCGGGGAGACGATGGTTTAAGCGTCGTGACCCGGTGTACCAAAGGCCCGCTCACCCTCACCACACACCATTGGCCGGTGGTCCTGCAGGGCCAAGTTGCGTGGGTGATTTACGCCAAGCTCTGCCTGGATGGCCCCGCACCGCGGCCAGGGCGGCTAGCCTTTGCTATTCGTCCGGCAGCCACTGAAGGGGTGATGCCTATTTTTGAACTTAGCCGCGACGACAAGGGCCTGTGGACCGCCGATGGCGTCCCGATCATGGCCATGTCTCGTGCTGGAGACGAGGTTTTCGAGGGTGCACATGGGCGTGCAGACCCCTTCCATCGTTTTGCTGGGCTGGAGCATGCTGGCCCACCTGCGCGTCCTGGGGGGCTGCATGTTCGGTGTACTGCTGGGCAAGCCACCGCCGCTGAGGTTTTTCGCTTCACCCTCACTCCAGGCGAGCCTGTCAGTCGGTTTGTGGTCTTTCGCCCGCCACCGTCGACGCCGATCACCTTGGTTCGCACCACCGCTCAAAGCCTGTGGACAGGGGCCAAAGCGGAAAGGCGAGGGGTGATGGCATCGGGAGCTAAACTCCAACTCCTTCGGCATCAGGCCTTGTTCACCGCAGCGCGCGGCCGGTTGCTTTTGGATACACCAGAGGCCGGCGCGGGGGGCATAATGGCTGCGGTCGCCTTGGCTCGGATGGGCTTTGTCCGCCGGGCTGGCGCCAGGTTGGGTCAATGGATGAACCGGGTCAAACGCGATGGACGTTTGGCCAGCAAAGACCCAGCCGACGCCGCTATGTTGGCGTGGTCTGCCGCAGAGTTTGTACGATGGACTGCAGATGCCGGTTGGCGGGACGAGCATGGGGTCGCTTGGCGACGTCTATTGGACCGCCTGGTAGACGACCCGGGCACACCGGGTGGGGCGCGATTTTTTGGCCCAGATGGCTCTGGAAGGTGGACGGCTTTGTGGCGAAGTGCCGCCTTATTGAACTCGGCGGTGGCCCTCCGCGATGTGGATAAAAGCCACAGCAGCTGGGCGATGGCTGGCGGCCAAGCGCGGGAGGCTTTGGGGACAGTATTGGGTGCCACCCCATGGTCGTGTGCGCCGGGTCGGCGTCCGGATGGTGCAGCGGCAGCCATGCTTGCAGTGGCTTGGTTAGGGCTTTTTGACCCACGTGATCAAGGGGTGCTGGACACGCTCGAACACGTTTATAAGCACCACTGGTTTGGTGACGGCGTGCTGCTGAACGGTGGGGTTCATCCGGCATTGACCGCCCTGGCCGCGGTGGTCTCAGAGCGCGCCCGCCCCCACGATTCTCCTCAGGCTATCGATGTGTTGGCTTGTCTGGCCTCACCCACCGGCGCCTTTGCGGCCGCCCATCACCCCAAGCGAGGTGCGCTGCTTGAAGGCGACGATCTCCTGGGGGCGGCCATGTTCGCACTTGTCGCACTCGATCGTGTTCGGGCGAGTCGAGACACCCTCACCGTGTTGCCAGACCTCATCTCCTGTGTCGACCTCCCCACACCCTTTGGGCGCATCACGGTGGCCGATGGCAAACTCACCGGTGCATGGACCGGTACGGCCCCCAATATTGTGTTCGCTCAGTGACTGCGCCCGACTTTGATTTTGTGGTCGTTGGCTCCGGGTTTGGCGGCTCGGTGTCGGCCTTTCGCTTGGCTGAAAAGGGCTATACGGTCGCTGTGATCGAGATGGGAAGGCGGTGGGCCGACTCGGATTACCCGAAAACAAATTGGGTTTTACATCGCTATCTCTGGGCCCCGATTTTTTCCTTTTATGGCTTTTTCCGAATGACCTTGCTCAAGGATGTATTTGTGCTGAGTGGCATAGGTGTGGGGGGTGGGTCGCTGGTTTATGCCAACACCTTGCCGGTCCCAAAAGACCAAGCCTGGGATGACCCAGTGTGGGCGGGCCTAGAAGATTGGCGCTCCGTGATGCCCGCCTTTTATGCCACAGCCAAGAACATGCTTGGGGTCACGCCCTTTCCTCACCGAACCAAAGCGGACGACATCGTTGAGGACTATGCCCGCGAGATTGGGACCGCTGATAGTTTTGAGCCCGCCCCGGTCGGTGTGTGGTTTGGTCAAGCAGGCGTAGAGACTGAAGACCCATATTTTGGCGGCCGAGGCCCCACGCGGACCGGCTGTGTTCAGTGCGGTGGCTGCATGGTCGGGTGCCGTTTCAACGCAAAGAACAGTTTGGATAAAAACTACCTGTACTTGGCCGAAGGCTTGGGTGCACAAATCGTCGCTGAGACCCGGGTGACCAGCATCAAGCACAGCGATGCGGGTGGCTATGTGCTCGATGTCGAGACCTCCACACGGCGCTTTTTCAAGGGTCGACGCACCATCACCGCTGGCCAAGTGGTGCTCAGCGGCGGCGTGTTGGGGACGGTTCCACTGCTGATGGAGTGTGGGCGCCGAGGCTGGCTCAAGGGTTTGTCCTCTCATTTGGGCAACTATGTCCGCACCAATAACGAAGCGATCGTTGGGGTGAGTGTGCGAGGAAAAGCCGTAGACATGACCGAGGGCGTGGCCATCACCTCTAAGATTGCCCTGGACGATAAAACCCACCTCGAGCCCGTGCGCTATTCGGCTGGCTCAGATTTACTCGGCATGATGGCGACCTTGCTGACCGACGGTGGTGGCACCGTGCCGCGCGCCCTCAAATGGGTGGGCCAGTGCCTGCGGCATCCCGTCGACTTTGCCCGCTCGCTTTGGCCCTTCGGCTGGGCGCGCAAGTCGCTCATTTTATTGGTGATGCAGACTGTTCCAGGCCATATGCGCTTGAAAATGAGCAGGCGATGGTGGTGGCCATTTTCTCGTGTGCTCTCGTCGGACGCTCAAGACTCCAAGGTGCCCAGATACATCCCAGTCGCCAATCAGGCTGCTCGCCGAATCGCCGAAAAGATGAACGGCGTACCTGTTAGCTCCATCACTGAGGTCCTTTTGGATGTTCCCACCACGGCGCATATTTTGGGCGGCTGTGCCATGGGCAAGAGTGTTGAGCAGGGGGTCATCGACTCACGCAATCAGGTTTTCGGGCACCCAGGCCTGTACGTCGTCGATGGCTCGATGATCGGTGGCAATCTCGGTGTAAACCCAAGCTTGACCATTACAGCATTGGCCGAGCGTGCGATGAGCTTCATCAAGCCAAAGCCGAGGGCTTAATGGGTGCGCGGGGTGGGGTTGCCGAAGTAGTAGGTGACCCCCAGGCTGAGCATGGTGAGGGTCGAGCTGATGTCACCATTGCCGACCACACTCCCGCTACCGATGGAGGTGTCTAGGGCCTCACCGCTTAAGGCGTTGCTGATGTCGATCGGTACTTCAAGTGTTCTAAGCTCGCTGTTTCGAATCTTACGGGTCCCTAAAAAACTTTGGGAGAGTGCAAAGTCGAAGCTGGCGATATCCTCCCAGTGATAGCTGGCCCCGACACCGTAGCCGACCTTGTTGCCGTCCATCAGCGATACCCCTTGTACCCGGTTGGGGATGGCCGTCTGTTCGTAGTAGGCCCCAGAGCGCAAACTGAGCCAGTTTTTGGCTCGCCACTCCATGCCCAAGCGGTAGCTGAAGGTGTCGGTGTACTCTGCTGGGATGCTCACCGGGCCATTGATTGGTATATTTGGATCGATGTCCTGGGCCAACGCTTGAACCTCTTCGCTGAGGGTTAGTGGTGCCAGAACATTGTCGATCAGCACCTCTTTGGTCAGTTGCCATCGCTCATATACGGTCACATATTCGATCTCGAGGGTATCGATGGGCCGAAAGGCCACCCCTGCTCGGAGAATCAACGGCATGGTCAATAAAACATCGACGTCATTGTCGTTTGTACTGGATTCTTCTAAGATTTTTGGGATTATCGATCCCATATATGGTTCAGAATTGACCAACCAGTGGTTTTCAGAAAAGTCGGCGGAAATGTTTCCTTTTCCGTGGACGTCGATGGATGGTGTCATGCTGAGGCCGATGGTCAGCTGCTCTATCGGGTCGATCAACAGGCCCAAGTTTGCACTGAGTCTGCGTTTGTCGATCATCTCCATGCGAAAGACCAAATCGGTGGCCTCAGCAGTCCCGTGAGCACAGCTTGCGTCGCGTTGAGCCAGTTGGCGCTCAGAAAGGTCTTCGGGGTCCTTGTCATCGTAATTCCAACCAGGATTGCAGACCTTCAAGGCCAACTCTTGGTCGCCTCGGGTCACATTCCACAGCAAGCCGGCTCCGACCGTCAGCCATTTTACGGGTTGATGAGCCACCGACAGGCCCATGAAAAACTGCTGCACCTTTGCGTCGATGAGCGTGTAGCGTTGAGGGCCGTCTGCTCTGTATTCTTTGTCGGGTGCGTAGGGCGGGTGCAACCCGAGCGCGAACATGGTGTTGGGCAGGCCAAGATGGTGGGCGATGCCGAGGGACGGGATTTTCATGGGCGCCGCGAGGTTGTCGACGGATTTGTAGGTCTTGATGACCTTGCCTTGGTCGTCCAAATCCATGCGTTGAAAGCTTGCCCGTTGATCGACCAGTGAGAAGTTCAACATCACCTGGCCCGAATCCAGGTTGATAAGCGCAGCGGGGTTGTAATACTGGGCGGTCAAATCACTGTTGCCCGCCACGTATGCACCCCCACGGGCCATACCGCGGGTTCCGGCATCTACAAAATAATAGCCGGCAGCGTGGGTGTGGGCGGTGAGGGCAAAAAGCAGAGAAAGAAGCATGAACTCTCCAGCCACCATTTATACAGCATTGGCCCAAGCTCATCGGTCAAAGATGTGTGGCACCAAGCTACCAGCTTACCTTGATTCCGTTTTTAATTGCGATGTCGGTTTGGAGTAATTTCGGACTGTCCGCGGCGGTTTTCGGCGGGTTGGTGTCGTGGCGCAGGCGGGCATCGGCAGTGAAAGCCACATGTTTGCTCAAGCTAAAGGCCAGGCCAGACTCTGCGACCATCCTGTAATCTGAAAGGGCCAAGAATCTCGGCTGGAAGTAGATGGTGGTGGTCCAGCTAAAGCTGTCTTTTGGGGCGTAAGTGGCGGAGATATAGCTTGATGAACGCCAATCCGATCGCGAGGCCACCTCGTCGTTGGCGATGCCCTCTTGGTTGAGCTTTTCATTTTCCAACATGGCTGCAGTGCCAAAGAAAACCGCACCTCCTGAGCCGCGCACCAGTGCAAAGCGCAGTCCAGACCCACCCAAAATCCGCCGATCCAGCAGAAGGAACTCGTTGAACTCGTACTGGCTGAAGACCTCCAGCCAGATGGTGTCGCTGAGTGCGTAATTATACCGGAGATGCTGCAGCATCAGGTTCGAGAAATGGGCATCTTTGTCCCAAAGGCTCACGTCGGGGTCTGCGAGCAGGTCGGCTTGGGTGCGCTTGGCTGCAAAGCGGGAGCCCATGACCCAAAACACAGAGTGCAAACCGGTTTTGTATTCTTGGTGGGCATTGACGCCAAAGTCAACGAACTGAATATTACCGTGGGTGAAGGCTGTGCTAAAGCCCATGCTGCCCTGTAGACCCTCTTCGGTGCCATCTGAGCGCAGTTTTTCAATGTTGACTTGGGCCGCCGCCATGTGTGGCAGCAACAAAAACAGAGCAATAATCCAGCGCATTCGGCCTCCGATGGCGAAGTGTCTAATGCATTTGTTGACTAGTTGCCCTCTTTGAGCAGGGCGAACCAGGTGCTCATGGGCTTGCCCTTTTTGATGGCTTGGCCGATCACTGTGTGCTTTGATATGCGCCGTACGCGGTCGTTCATATGGCCGTAGACAAAGGTCGAGAGGCCCGAGGTGTTGGATTTCAATGGGGGAAAGCCTGGCGCGGATTGAGCGGGCTCAATGATGTAATCAAAGATGACCTCGGGGCCGTCGGGACGGATGGTGAAGTGCCCAGGTCCGGTCAACCACGACATCGCCTGGTGGTTGTAGCCTTGGATGATGCCATCGTTGTCGGTGACGCGTTTTTGGAAGCGGTTGAATGCTGGCAATGAGTTTTGGCCATGATGAATCACAAGTTCGCCGGGTGCACCATAAAAGTGTTTGATGTCCAAGACTTCGCCATCTTCTGCGAGGGCGTACATGGCCTTCAACTCTGCGCGGCTGAGCCGGCGTAGCCAGGTCTCGCGCTCGGTATGGTCTGCAGCGTCGAGTGCGGCTGAGAGTTCGCCGAGGCTCAGCTCAAGAGCGGGAGATGGGATGGTCATGGGTTTGAGTCCTTGGGCACGGGGGCGGGCAAGGTGGACCCAGCTAGACCAATCAAGGTGGCCACCCGCGCTTCGACCTCGCGAACAGAGCGATAATGGGCGTCGTCGGCGGGGACAAAACCGTTGATATCATCGAGTGGAAGCAGTGCTTTCCGGCCCTTGGCGTCTGTGGTGGAAATGCTGCTCAAGGCCTGTTGTAGGCCGAGGATGGCCCCGACAGGAAAGCCAGCCCGCACCACATAAGCGTCATAGGGAATGCGTTTGATTCAGGCGATAACCCG
>OBJC01000082.1_pt1 | contig 18738 bp, 20 predicted proteins | sample 1481521 | NCBI WGS metagenome assembly OBJC01 (sample SAMEA2341961, study PRJEB22496) | metagenome | biome: marine; feature: hydrothermal vent; material: water | place: Pacific Ocean | collected 2011/2012 | reverse complement strand
CGAGTCCGGTCGGGGCAGGTGGTCCTTTCGCGCTTTCCACTGAGCGACGACCAGCACATCCGGTTGCCTCAACCGGCCACGAACCTAAGCATTTACAACCGCTTTTACTTGCACCGTCACCTCACAAACGTCTCCGTCACCCTGGGCCCGGACATCCGCTTGCAGTTGGTCAACGCCCACCTAGAAGCCTTCGATGAAGCAAACAGACGGGTTCACGCCGACATCGCACAGAGGCTCCTGTCTCAGAGGACCGGTCTGGCGATTTTGGCTGGAGACATGAACTGCACACCACCAGAGGCCAAGCGCCGCCGCGCATTCGAGGACGAACCCGACACCGATATGTCTTCGGACAACACCATTGACATGCTCAGACAAATATCCGGCATGTCTGAGGTGGTCCCCGCTAAAGTCTACGCCGCAAACGAAAAACCTTGGTTTACCTTCCCCGCCCACAAACCCAATAGGCGTTTGGACTATGTTTTTCACAGCGAAGGCCTGAGCTTGATTTCAGCCGAAGTGCCCGTGATGACAAACCCGCCCTCAGACCACCTGCCGATCGTCGTGCGCTTCGAGTTGAACTGAGCCCGCCTTTACACCTTTGAGCACTTCAGCATATTTGTGCTGGCGCAAGTTCTGCCGGGCATTGAGCAACACCAAAATACCGATGATAAAGGCGCTCCCACCACCGGCTCCTTCGACGGCCCGATAGCCAGCCATGCACAGCATGAACACCCCAAAGACGACCCCGACAATCGAGAGTCGCAGAAACAAGGTGGAGCGACGAATCGCGCGGTCAACAAAACGCTGTTGTTTCGGGTTTAAAGCAGACATGTGGACAAGGCTCCCATCACTGATGGTAGACTTGTATCCGAGTGAGGGGGTTTCGTGGCACGTCGCGAGAAGGTAGACCGAGTTTTATTGCAGCGAATGGCTGTGTTCGAACAAAGAATGAGCGTGCTCAAGCTGGAGTACGAAAAGTATTTCGCCGGCACGGAGAATATCGAGCCGCTCAAGGCGAGAGAGAGCCTAAAACGGGACATGCGAGAGCTTGACCGTACACCGATGAGCGCCACACGAGAGAAATATCGCTGGCGTTCGGTGAAGGCGCGCATGTCTTCACTGGAAAACTACTGGCAACGCAATCTGGTGATGATCGAACGGGGGACCCACCCCAAAATGAAATTTCGGGCGGACAATAATGCCCGCAATCGCAACACGGCAAACCCCGGGGCTGATGCCACTGCACGACTGGAAGCCCAGCGGGCGATCAGGGCCAAAAATGAGGTGGAAGAGGCCGGGATGCGCACCGTGTTCAACAACTATGTCAAGGCGCGCAAGGAATGCGGCCAGGGATCTGAGATGAGCTACCAACAAGTCCGAACAGCGCTCAGAAACCAAGCGCGGTCCATCCAGCGAAAAGAGGCCTGCTCAGATGTACAGTTCAAGGTGAAAGTAAAAGGTGGAAAAGCCAGCATCACCGCCATCCCAATCCGTTGACACACGGTTCAGGCCTCTCTACATTGGCGCCCCGGAGTGAAAGCACATGATATTAGAGAAACGAAATTGGGTCCTGTGGGCCATCAGCCAAGTCGTCTGGCGGGTTCCCGGGCGTAGCACACTGAAGATGGCCGGCTTTTCGCACACAGAGGCGGGGTCTGGCATCGATATGCTGGCAGCGACAGAAGAGACCGGTCGGCGCGAACTGCGCGCCAAGTACTTCCGCCACGCCCTCGACGAGCTCAAGCACGCCAGCATGTTTAAACATCGAGCCTTGGCCCTATCCACCAGCGACAGCAAAAACCGAACTCAGGCCATGCTCCAAGACTCAAACTTCATCCAAGACCATGGCATCAACACCTCAGCCTCATTGTTTTCAACCATCAGCGAACTTGAGTTTTTGGCCTTTGTGTGGGTCGCTGAATGCCGAGGTGCCGAGCAGTTTGATGTGTATTCGGACCTGATGTCTGAAGACCCAGCCTCTTGTGCGATGTTCCAGGAGATCGCAAACGATGAGCGCTTTCACATCGCCTATGCCCGGGCGGAGCTCGACCGCTACGCCGAGGCCGGACAAGCCAAGGCCGTCCGCTCTGCAATCTTTCGGGTAAAGAGGCGCCGTTTTCTTGAGGCGTGGTTGCGCTTTAGTGTGGTCTTGGGGGACACCATGTCCAAACTTTGGCTGGGCCTCTTGTACATCTTTGTTGTCGGCCCATCTTCGGTCTTCGCCAAGCTCACCGAAAAGCAAAGCGTTGGTTTTGTGACCCCGGTCATACCGAGTGGTAGCATTCTCGAGCGGGCGCAGTTTCAGGGCTGAGTTAAACCGAGACCATGTCGACAATTATCCTCGGAATCTCTGCCCAATACCACGATGCTGCCGCGGCATTACTCATCGACGGCGTGGTGGTTGCCGCCGCGAGCGAGGAGCGCTTTAGCCGCCTAAAGCACGATTCATCCATTCCCGTTCGCGCCACCAAATGGTGCCTCCAGCAAGCCAAAATCAGCATAGACGATGTCGACCATGTCGTCTTTTACGAAAAGCCACTTAAGAAATTCGAACGCCTGCTGATTCATCAACTCCTGAACTTTCCAAAAAGCTTCAAGGCCTTTCAACGCAGCAGCATGGTCTGGCTGACCGACAAGTTGTGGGTACGCAACAGTCTGGTCAAACAACTCGGGGTTCACCCAGACAAATTATTGTGGTGCGAGCATCATCTATCTCACGCTGCCAGTGCTTTTTATGGCTCCCCTCACCCCGAGGCCGCCATTCTCACTGTCGACGGTGTTGGAGAGTGGGCGAGCACCAGCTTGTGGCACGGTGGCCCTGAGGGCATCAAGCCTTTGCTTGAGGTCAACTTCCCCCACTCCATCGGTTTGGTCTACTCGGCCTTCACCGCATTTTTGGGCTTTCGCGTCAACAACGGCGAGTACAAGGTCATGGGCATGGCTGCCTATGGCGACCCCATATACAAAGCGGAAGTCCTGAAGGTGATTTGGCCTGAAGACGACGGCGCCTTCGCAGTCGACACCCAATATTTAAGCTACCAATATTCGGCGACAGACTCCTTCACCCCAGCCTTCGAGGCCTTGTTCGGCGCCCCCCGGTTTCCAGGGACCGAACTGGACCCCACCAGCCAAAAGGGCAAACGCTACGCCGACATTGCCGCCAGCATTCAAGCTGTCACTGAAGACTGCCTGGTGGGCTTGGCCAATCGCCTCCACCGAGAGTCGGGGTCAGACCACCTGTGCATGGCCGGAGGGGTCGCCTTAAACTCCGTCGCAAACACCGCCATCTTAAAGCGAAGCGCCTTTAAGAGCCTGAGCGTTCACCCCGCGGCAGGAGATGCTGGCGGTGCGGTGGGCGCAGCGATGTGGGCCTGGAATGAAGTCCTCGGCCTCCCAAGGAGTGCAGCACTCACAACTGCCGGCTTGGGCCAAGCCTGGAGCCATAGCGAAGTGGGCGAAATGCTCACCGACCTCAAAATCGCCCACACAGACCTGGGCGAAAAGATGTGTGCTGCTGCAGCCGACGACATCGCAAACGGCAAGGTCATCGGCTGGTTTCAGGGCGGCTTTGAGTGGGGCCCGAGAGCCTTGGGCCATCGCTCGATCTTGGCCAATCCCCGCGACCCCGAAATGCAAGATCGGGTCAACAATAAAGTCAAGTTTAGAGAGGACTTTCGCCCATTTGCCCCCTCTGTCTTGGCGGGCGCTGAGGAACGATACTTTGAGATTCCACCAGGCGCAGATCAACCCATCAGATGGATGTTGATGGTGGTGCCAGTCAAGGCCGACCAGCAAGCAGCCATGCCCGCGATCACACATGTCGACGGTACGGCCCGAATCCATGTGGTCGAAAAAGAGGCCAATCCGCGCTACCACGAATTGCTCAGCAAGCTGGGTGACAAGACGGGCCACCCAATCGTCCTGAACACATCCTTTAATCTCAAGGGAGAGCCCATCGTGAGCTCTCCGGTATCGGCAATGGCCACTTTTATGCGCTGCGGAATCGACGTTCTTTATATCGACAGCTATCGCATCGACAAAGCAGATATGCGCGGCATCAAGCGCGTGACAGACACCTCTGCAATGGCTGAGCTATAAAACAATTCTTCACCTTGGATGTAGTCATGTCAAACAAGAAAACGCCGACCAATATTGCGATCAGAATGGGCACGGTTGCTCAAATATTCAAGATGCTCGGCCGTACTCGGCGCTGGTGGATGGTGCCCATGTTGGTGATCATGGTCCTGCTTGGGCTTGCACTGTCCGGACTTCAAGCTGTGCAGTACGTCGCACCCTTCATCTACGCAGTGTTTTAAACAGGCCCACCGGTCCCCTTAAAAGACGCTGTAAAACCGAGCGACCATCGGCCTGAAATCACAGAGCAGCAAGACGGCGGCAGTAACAAGCAAGCCGACGATCATCGGCATGAGCCACCATCGGTGTGCCCCATTGTGTTCCTTATCTAAATCAGACATTGAAAGATGATAGCCTGCCTGGGCCCAGCTATCATGGCCATCATGCGCTTGACCTCTACACAAACCACCCTCCTCGCAACCACAGCATTGGGCGCCAGCATCGCCCTTGCCTTGGTCCTCATCCGTCCCACTGGGGTGATTTTGGGTACGGTTTTGGCCCAATTCGCCGGCATACTTGCCCTGATAGCTGCCATATCGATGGTGCTTTTTCGGGCGGCAGAACCATCAGAGAACCCAGACCGAACGGCGAATGCTGTGCGCTCTACCGGTGTGGTGCTTGCAATCGTCATGGTTGGGGGCGGACTACGATTGGGACTAGATGCCGGTAACGCCGCTCAAATTTCAGATGATATCCTCGTGGACCGCCCAGATCTCGGGCCGGGAATCTCTCTTTTGCGCCCCAACCTTAGAGGCGCAACAATCGTCGCGCCGGACCGTCCTCACAATCCCGCCGACCTCAGCGCAACCAATCGATTTGACCGCACTCAACGAACACGGGTGTTCAAGGTCGACACCAACGCCTCTGGATTTAGGGGGCCTAACTTTGAGCCTAGCGCCTCTGGTCCAAGAATCGGCGTGCTCGGAGACTCCTTCAGTTTTGGATGGGGGGTCTCCTACCAAGACGCTTGGCCAGCACAGTTGGAAAAGCAGAGCAGGGTTCAAACCCTCAACCTTGGCACCCCCGCCGCGAACTTGGACACACTGACCGTCCTGGCTGAACGCCAAGGACAACAATGGGGCTTGGGCCTGCTTTTGGTTTGCGAGTGGCCAATGCTGAGAGGCGCCGACCCAGTCCGGCACTTTGTCACCCAGATCAGGCGGATTCAAGCCGCAATCTCACCGGCAAAAGTGGCCGTCGTTTTACCTCCGGTCTCCAGCTTTGACCCCATGAAGGCGGACATACCAAAAGGCCTTGTCCAGCGTTTGCAAGCATCCCTCGGCGACATCCCAATGCTCGACCTCAACCAGGCGATTTCACAAGCCGGAGGCTCGGGGGTGGTGCTCCGCCAAGTGGGCAACATTCAACAGCTGGTCCGGGTGCCCAGTGGCGATGTCATGCTTTCAGCCGACAGCCCGCCCGACCGCATCGCGGAACCCATCATTCGCGCTTTCGAAGCAGACCTCAGCTTGTCGGAACCCTTATTTTTCGATGGCGGCCATACGACGACTTTGGGAAATACGGTGGTTGCAACCGCGACCGCAAGCTGGCTCAAAAGTCTTGGCTGGATTCACTGAACCCATGCGACGCCGGAAGACACCATTACACTCCGGCCGCTGTAAGCGCTGCCTGATGCACACACAGGTTTGTATCTGCGATGGCCTCGTCCCCATCGCGCCGTCCGTAGAAATCTTGATCATTCGGCACTGGAAGGAGAGACGTAAACCTTCCAACACCGCCCGATTGGCCGCCCTGGCCATCCCGTCACTTCGCATTCTTGACTACGGTGCACCTGGAGCGGTTTGGGATCAAAACGTCCTCGACCTCCACGACGCAGCGCTCATCTTTCCCGACCCCTCCGCCCCCACACTTCAGACTCCAAAACGGGTCATTGTGGTGGACGGAAGCTGGGCGCAGGCCCGAAAACTCGTGAATAAAATCCCTGGTCTTCGCAGCCTTCCACGCTTCCAAATCTCACCGCCTGACACCCCACGTGTCCGATTGCGCACGCCGCCCCGGCCTGGCTGTGTGTCCACCATCGAGGCCATCGCGGCAGTCCTAGACGAGACCGAGGGCCCTGGTGCTGGAGACCCACTTCGGGCGCTTTTTGATGCCGCGGTAAACGCAGCCACCTTCATTCGGGGGCGTCCACTCAACGAGTGAGTCAGCACGATCCCTGCATCAAGGCCGGCTAAGCTTAATCACCGGCTCAAACAACCAGGTCAATCCCCAATAGTTCTCATCGCTCCTATCGGCGCTGCTCAAAAGGCTGGCAACAAAGGCCCCAGAAAAGGTCGTCTCCACATGTTCAAAAGACACCGAAAACGGTGGACCCAGATGCTCGGCTTGGGGATAATGAAAGGTCAACATCAGTCCGACCGCTCCACCAGAAAGCAATATGTCGAGTTGAACGGCATAGGCTGACCACAAGTTTTGAGGCAGCGCAACGATTGCAGCCCGATCGTACACTGCTTCGATGGGCCCGAGCATGGCTGGCCTCAGCTTAAAAAAGTCTCCGCACCACAGTTGTACTTTGGAATTTTTAGCCTCAAAGATGGTGAAGCCATGGACCGTTCGCTGGCCATACTCCAACTCATTTTCATCAAAAAATGAACGGCACGCCATCGCCGAGAACTCCACACCGATGACCCGGTGACCACGCTCCAGCAACCAGCACATATCCGAGCTCTTGCCGCATAGCGGGACCAAGACGGTGCATGCAGCGTCTGGAACCAACCCAGGCCATTCAGCGACAAGCTTTGGGTTTATATCCGCTTGATGAAAGCCGGTTCGGCCTTCAGACCAGCGCGAAATCCAGTCGGCGCGGTTGTGCATAACTACTCTATTTTTTTCCGCCAAAAGGCCAGGCACGTCGCCGAGGACTCAGGCTTGGGTTGGTGGCTGGAACCCGAAAAGGCTCCACATCTAAAATCCAGGTACGCCCTTTTCCGTCCGTACAGGCTGCTGCCAGCGATATGCGGACGCTCCGTTGCTCGTCAGTCCACCCAGCCACAGTGACCACTTCATCGACATAAGCCGGCCCCAAGTCGGTGGTCCCGCCGCCCATCACCCGAAGCTCAGCCGAGGACCAAGCCGTATCTGGGATGATGCGCAGGGTGTAATGCCCATCTGATGACAGCGTCGCTGAGACAGCTGGGTCTGCGATGGCGACAAGAGAGAACAGAAAAAGAATCACGAGGACTGAACCTGGGGTTGGGTCTACCCTAACCGATCAGTCAACGGAAACCTTGCGGGCCTCCTTGGTCCACTTTCCCTTCGCCAACAGGGCCATGTAGTCGACGGGGCCTGACGCCGAGGACCGGGGTGCCACACTGTACCCAGCCAGGCCATCGATGGCGTTGGCCAAAGCCCCCTTTATAGAATCTGAAGTGTGGAGTCTACTGAGGGACTCAGCGCTGACCTGACCTCGCCTGAGCAGGTCTTGAGCCAAAGCGCCAATGGCCCAGGCATCACCATCCTCTTCCTCCAAAACCCGCACCATCACTTGCTCTACAGCCGCTTGCCTCAAGTGCCCCATGTCCAAGAGCACCACCGCCGCTTGCCACCACGAATGAATGGGCACCACACGACCCCCAAGTGCTGCCATTTTCTGGCTGGGAACACCCCGCTGCAAACGGATAAAAATTCGTTCGACTGCATCGACACGCTCGATTTTTTGAAGGGAGTCCAAAGCGTCGTCAATCTCGTCCTGGTACGCCCCCGCCCGTGCCATAATCGCACCGAGCGAATCCGCCGCCACTTTGCCGGAAATAGCATCTGCATAGAGGGAATAGACCAAAGCATCGGCCTCCACATCATCGCCAAAAAGCACCTCTGTGTCAGACTTCTGTGCGGCAAGCCTCCCCCGCAACAAAGCGGGCAACTTATAGCCGAGTTGGCCCCGCAAAGACCGAAACCGGCCTCGCCGCACATTCCCAATGTTGTCTTTAAGCACCAGGGACTCAAACCGAATCCCATCCAAGCGGAGCTTCTCGGTGAGGACGGCCCGCATCTGCCTGGGTGACCCAGACAACACGTGGACCTCCGCCCCCTCACCCGCAGCCAAGGCCCGCAACAAAGCCGCAGCACCTGGAAAGGCCCGTTTAGCATGGGCTGGCTCAATCGCCGCACGCATCAGCCCGCGCAAGGATTCAAAATCGGTGTCTAGGTAGGTCTTGTCCAGGTCCCAGCGATAAATGCTCACAGGCCACCTCACGGTACCAACTTAGCCTATCGTATCGGCCCTGAGAAACGGTATAGGGTAGCACCGGGTTCTGCGACCAAAAGCCGCTCAGCAGCCACTCGCTTCACAAATTGTTGGTCCATCCTGAGATGCCGAATGCGCGCACTGATCTCCGCATTTTCCACGCGCGCTTGCTCAACCTTCATTTCGGTGGCGTGCAGCCGTCGCTTGACTTGATGGCGGTTGAACATGCCTTGGTCACCCAACAGGGTCATCTTTACCGCCCCCAACACCATCAAAGCCGGCAGGACATTCCACACCAATCGCCGGGCCACCAAAATGGTGCCCGATGGCGCAGCAACCCTGGGGTTGTTCAAACTTGATGCTTGCATTGACATGCCAAGAACGACTCTCGATTAATATCGCAATCAGTCTATCTAACCTATTGTTTTCTGTCACAATTCTTCTGGTCTAGACACGGTATTTCAAAACACCCGATTCGCCGAAAAAGATGGATCTATGCCCACTCCGGGCCGATGAAATAAATTTCGATTTTTTTTAGAGCCGAAGGGGATAATTCCGATTTCACCCCCACCTGTAATGGCGCAAAAATTGCCTGTTTTCTCTTTTCAGGTCAATCCTTTCCAAAATCCGAACCCTGCAGCTCTGTGGCAATGGCCAGGTGCGTGAGTCCGTACCGGCGAGCGGCATCCATGACTGCGACCACCCGGCCATGGTCAACTGTGCGGTCGGCCTTAAGCATAATGAGGGTCGATGGGTTGTCTTTGGCCGCCTTATTCAAAGCAGCCTCGAGGCCCTTAAAATCAACGGGCTCCTCGTCAACATAGACTGCACCATCTGCGGACACCCAAATGCTGAGGTCGTCACTATCCCGCAATACTGTATCTGAGCTGGAACGGGGCAGGTCAACCTCAATTCCAGGCGCTGAAATAAAGGTGGTTGACACCATGAAAAACAAGACCAACTGAAAGATGATGTCGATCAAAGGGGTGACATCTACAACGGGGTCAACTCGACGGGCCCGGGCAAAATTCACTTGGCCGCCTCGTCTGAATACAGGTGTTCCAAAATCATGGCCCCGAACTGCTCCAACTCAAGTATCCAATGGTCTGCCCTGGCCAAAACCCAACGGTGAGCGACCAGGGCGGGAATGCCAACACTGAGGCCTGCCATGGTGGAGATCAAGGCCTGAGAGATACCGCCAGCCAAGTTGGCCACCACCCCCATACCCTGGTTTTGGATGACTTCGAAGGTCAAAATCATGCCCCAAACCGTACCCAGCAAGCCCAATAATGGCGCGATACTGGCAACCGTCCCCAGCACCACAGCGAAGCGCTCGAGCGCAGCAGCCTCACGGCGACCCACCTCCTCGAGGCGTTCTTTGATCTCTGAACGGCTCATGGATTTGGCGTTGATGGCGACCAAAGTCACCCGTGCAGCCGCCGAATCACTTTTGCGCGCCGCGGCGATCACATCGCCAAAACGGTCTTGACGAAGCAACTCATCGACCTCGATCACCAAGCCCGACGGTATGACTGCGCCACCGCGAAGGGCCAGAACACGCTCCAAAAAAACAGCGAGGCCAATCACACTGGCCACACCAATCGGGATCATTACGGGCCCACCTGACATCAACAATTCAACCATGGATCCGCTCCTGTGTAGCTGGTGGGCTGGCGTGGAAAAACACCCTCGCAAACCCGGTCGGTATAGGATTAGCATTCAGCCATGAGTGAATCCAACACCAAACCCAAGTCACGGTATATCTCTAAAGGGATCGCCGCACTTTTCGTTGCACTGCTCGCCAGCGCGCTGCCTTCGGGGTGCACCCTCGGCTACATCGCTCGATCGGCCTACTTTCAAGCTGAACTGCTGAATTCGAGAATTCCCATCGATGAACTCCGTGCTGAGCACCGCTTTGACGCCAAGCAACTCGCCGCCCTCGACCGCATCGCTGACGTTAAGCTTTATGGCGCAGAAATTGGGCTTAAGGCGACCGACAATTACGAGACTTTAGCTGCTGACTGGGACCGAAAGATATGGAATCTGAGCGCCTCAAAGCCCTTGGTCTTTGAAGCCAAAACATGGCGCTTCCCGGTGGTCGGAAAAATCCCTTACCTCGGCTTTTTCCGACGGGGCGATGCCGACACTTGGATCGAGAGCCTCGAGAAACAGGGATACGATACCTACATACGTACTGCAGGCGCATACAGCACCCTTGGCTGGTTCAAAGACCCCGTCTTGCCAGGCATGCTCATGTGGAACGATTATCGGTTGGCCGACACCGTGCTCCACGAGCTCGCTCACGCAACATTGTGGATCAAAGGCAGCGTGAAGTTTAATGAGAGTTTTGCCAGCTTTGTTGGGGAAATGGCGGCATTCGCGTATTTGGAGCAACGGCTTGGGGCCCACTCACCCATTCTCCTGCGTGCTCGAGAGGACCATGAGGACATCAAACTGTGGCGCGGGGTGTTGCGCGGGTTGTACGCGGACTTGTCAGATGTATACGGCAACCCCGAACTGAGCGACAACAGCAAGCGCCAACACCGTGACGCGCTTTTCGCCTCACTGAACCATCGGGTAGAGACGGCCGGCATGCAGCATCCTCAACGTTTTCGACGAACGGTCACCACTGGGGTTTGGAACAACGCCCGGTTGATTCAATACAAAACCTACAACCACAAACGGGATTGGTTCAGGGCAATTTACGAGCGCGAAAACGAAGACCTATTGGCCTTCATGGGCGCGATAGACGTCATCACCAAAAGCCAAAAAGATCCATTCAAGGCACTCGAGGCCGCGGCCAAAATGTACAGCGCACAAAAAAAGTAAAGATTTCTTTACGAACGTTCAGAAAACTTTTTTACATTTGAGATCGCAGTCGACTGAGCCTTCCTGTAGTGCGCTGCCACAAATATAAAATTACCGTTGACGTGCCACACTCAGTGTCAAAGCTAATGGAGTGCCACCAACGATCCGATACCTTGGCATGCACCTTGCTTTGTAAACGGGCAGCCTAAGGAGGCCCAAACATGGCAAGAGCAGCGAACCGTAAATCCGGACCCGGAAACCCTCTCTTGAACCAATATCTAAAATGTATGGGCGCCATCCCACTGCTCAAGCGCGCAGACGAAGTTGAGGTCGCTCGACTGGTCGCCAACAACGGGCCCGATGCTGAGATCGCAAAACAGACACTTATCACGGCCAATCTCCGGCTCGTTGTCAGTATCGCCAAGCAATATTCCTACCGGGGCCTTCCCCTGCCTGACCTGATCCAAGAGGGCAACGTGGGCCTTATGCGGGCAGTCGAGAAGTTTGATTACACCCGCGGCTTCAAGTTTTCGACCTACGCCTCGTGGTGGATTCGCCAGAGCATTATCCGCGCAATTGAGAGCCAGATCCGAACGATTCGCATCCCGATCTACAAGCTCGAAACCGTCAATCAAGTTCACTACACCCAAAAGGCTTTATATCAAGAGTTTGGCCGTGAACCTTCATTGCATGAGGTTGCTGAACGTTTGGGCGAAGACCCAAGCAAACTCGCCGCATTGATGCGTTTGACACGTGAACCCACCAGTCTCGACGCGCCCGTTTCCAACGAATCAGACAGCAAGATTCAAGATTTCATCAAAGATGAGGGCGCAGCCAACCCAGGTGCAGCATTCGATAACGCAGCACTTCGCGACCAAGTGGATGATGTGCTGGCCGAACTCACCCCACGAGAGGAAAAGGTTGTCCGCATGCGCTATGGCATCGGGGAGCCCACCCAGTACTCCCTCGAAGAGATTGGACAACGCTTCAACCTGACCCGCGAGCGCATTCGTCAGATTGAACTCAAGGCGATTCGTAAACTCCGCCACACCACACGGTGCGAGAACTTGGCCGCCTTCGTAGCATAAGGCCCCACAGCTGCGGCTTGCCCCTCCCACCTCGTGACGGGGCACGATAGGCCCTCTTAGGAGGCCACCATGCCCAATCGTGAAACTGCAACCAAAGCACTGCTCCCCATCATCGAGGCGCTCAAAGCCGTCGACGCCTCAGACCCCGAGGCCACCCAAAAGCTGAATGAACTGCTCCCCATGAGTGACCCCCGAGTGGTCGCGGCCCGCGCGGTCGTCGAGGCGGGCATGAATGAAGGATGGCTTACCCCAAAGGAAGCCGGCAACATCCGATTTGGACGGCTGGCGAAACCCACTGAGGACACCCACGGCTTTTCTATCGATGCGGTCGACATGGACTGTGCAGGACCAGGCCACACACACCCCAATGGGGAGTTCGACCTCAGCTTTGCCCTTTCAGGCCAACCCCTGTTTGAGGGACAACCCGAAGGATGGGTGGTCTTGGCTCCAGGCTCATGGCACATTCCCACAGTCACCGGCGGCCGGATGGGAATTCTGTACTTTTTACCCGACGGTGCAATTCGGTTTGGGCCAAAGCCTGAATAAGCCTCAGGCTCCGGCAGCTTAGCCGCAGTGCGCCTTATATTCATCGGCACCCATCGTATCGCCCAAATCAAGGGTGGCACCGATCTTCACCCGAAACAACCAACCGTTCCCATAAGGAGACGCGTTGACATTTTCGGGGGTGTCCTCCAAGGACTCGTTAATCTCGACCACCTCACCCGAAACCGGGCTGTACACATCTGAGACGGCTTTGACGCTCTCAATCTCACACGCTGGGGTACCGGCCTTCAGCACATCGCCCACTTCTGGTAGCTCGACGTGAACCACATCACCCATGGCGTCTTGAGCAAACCAACTCACCCCGACCAACACAGTGTCCGATTCGATGCGAATCCACTCGTGCGAGCGGGTGTACTTGAGATCTTGAGGGGTCGACATAAAAGGCTCCTTTAGTATGGGCGCTTGTAGAAAGGGGGCTTGACCACTTCGGCGTCTGCGAGGCGGCCTCGAATATCGATCTGTAGCCGATTGCCTGCACGAGCGAAGCGACGGGGCACATAACCAAGTGCGATGTTGGCCTCAACAGTAGGCGACTTGGTGCCACTGGTCACCTCACCGACCACCTCGCCGTCTACCAAAATGGGGCAATGGGCGCGCGCTATCCGTTTATCGACCACCAAACAGACCAGGCGACGAGTCAGGCCAGCCTCTTTCTGGGCGAGAAGTGCAGAACGCCCAATAAAGTCTGGTTTGTCGAATTTGGTCACCCAACCCAAACCCGCCTCGAGGGGTGAGGTCGTTTCGTCGATGTCGTTGCCATACAGCATCAGCTTGGCTTCCAGTCGCAAGGTGTCGCGAGCACCCAGCCCAATAGGACAAATGCCATACGGCTTTCCAGCATCCATAATCGCTGGCCAAACCGCTGAGGCCTGCTCTGCGGGAATGAAGACTTCGAAGCCGTCTTCTCCGGTGTAGCCAGTACGAGCCAAGATACAGCCCTCTACACCCGCTACCACCCCCCGAACCACGCCAAATGAGGCCACCTGGCTCAAGTCCACATCGGTGATCGCATCTAAAATAGCCTCCGCGTGGCGCCCCTGAACCGCCACCTGGGCCCAGTCGTCTGAGGCATCGACGACATCAACATCCGCACAGGGGTTGTTGTCTCTCAGCCAGGCAAAGTCCTTTTCTCGATTGGAGGCATTCACGCACACCAACACCTCATCATCAGCGAGGCGGTAGACGATCAAGTCATCGACAATGCCACCATCGTGATTGCACATGGCGGTGTATTGAGCATGGCCATTCGGGATGTCGATATTGTTTGTCACAAGATGGCGGATGGCTAAGAGCGCGGATGGCCCCCGTAAAAACACCTCTCCCATATGGGAGACATCGAACAACCCCACAGCGTTTCGGACCTGCTTGTGCTCGGCGAGGATCCCCGTGTAGGAGACCGGAAGCTCCCAGCCGCCAAAATCGATCAAACGACCGCCAGCGGCCTGATGATGCTCAAAAAAAGGTGTTCTGCGCAGGGTCATCTGTAGCTACCTCCTGGGCCTTTCTCGGACCCCAGCCGGCCATATCCCGTCCGAGACCAAAAAGGGTCCGACAAGATCGACCGAACCGAATAGATCGACAGCCTTATAGAGGTGACGCATGACAACAGCGCTCCCACCACTCGACGCCTTCGCTCGCCGCCACCTTGGCCCTGACGCGAAGGAAATAGCTGATATGCTCACCACGATTGGTGCCGAAAGCTTGGACGACTTGATCGAACAGGCCGTGCCCGCATCGATCAGGTCGAAAACAGGACTGTCCATCGGGCCGGGTCTGGACGAGCGTTCAGCACTCGAAAAATTGGCCAAAATGGCCGATAAAAACCTCGTCGCACGAAGCTATTTGGGTTTTGGCTACCACGACACCATCACCCCGCCGGTCATTCTGCGAAACATTCTGGAAAACCCAGGCTGGTACACCGCGTATACGCCATACCAGGCCGAAATATCCCAAGGGCGACTTGAGGCCCTCCTGAACTATCAGACCTTGGTCCAAGACTTGACTGGCCTCGAAATTTCCAATGCCAGCATGCTCGATGAGGCCACCGCTGCAGCGGAGGCGATGACCATGGCGCACCGGGTCAACCGTGGAAAAAGCGACCGCTTTGTGGTCGACATCAACTGCCACCCTCAAACCATCGCCGTTTTGCGCACCCGTGCAGAGCCACTAGGGATCACGCTCGACCTCAGCCCCATCGCCGACTTCAACACCGATAAACCCTGCTTTGGCGCGCTGATTCAATACCCGGGCACCGACGGTTCCATCACCGATTTTCGGGGCATCGCAGCCCAGGTCCACGCCCACAAAGGCCTGCTCATCGTCGCCACGGACCTGCTCGCCCTTACCATGATCGAGGCCCCAGGCCATATGGGCGCCGACATCGCGGTTGGAAACAGCCAGCGCTTTGGTGTACCGCTCGGCTATGGCGGCCCACATGCTGGATTTATGGCCACCCTCACCAAGCATAAACGGCAAATGCCTGGTCGTATCATTGGCGTATCCAAGGACCGGCACGGAAATCTCGCACTGCGCATGGCTTTGCAAACCCGCGAGCAACATATCCGCCGGGATCGCGCCACATCCAACATCTGTACAGCACAGGTCCTTCTCGCCGTGTGTGCTGGCATGTACGGCGTCTGGCACGGCCCAAACGGGCTCAGGCGAATCTCAGGCCGCGTTCACGTTTTCACATGTCGGCTAGCCGCTGCGGCTCAAGCCGCCGGACACCGCCTGGTTCACAAACACTTTTTCGACACTTTGTGTATCGATGTCGGCGACGCTCAGTCCACCATCATCAGCAATGCGCTGAAAAAGGACATCAACCTGCGTAAACACGGGAAGAGCCAGCTGATCATCGCTTTGGATGAGTGCTTTGGTGAGACTGATTTTGAAGACATGCTCGAAATTTTCGGGGGACACACCACACCCGATGACCCAGGCTTGGGTGTTCCGGCAACACTTCGTCGCCAATCTGAATTTTTGACCCACCCCACCTTTCATCGCTACCGGTCCGAGACCGAGATGATGCGGTACTTACACACCCTGGAGTGCCGCGACCTCTCGCTCACGACCGCGATGATCCCCTTGGGCAGCTGCACCATGAAGCTCAACGCCACAACGGAAATGATTCCAATCACATGGAAAGGCTTTGGCGCCATCCACCCCTTCGCCCCAAAAAACCAAGCGCTGGGCTACCAAGAGCTCTTTAGTGGCCTCGAGACCTGGCTTGGGGACATCACCGGCTTTCATGCGGTAAGCCTTCAGCCCAACGCTGGGTCCCAAGGTGAATACGCTGGCTTGTTGGCCATTCGACGCTTCCACGAGGCGACCGACGAGACAGAACGAAACATCTGCCTCATCCCCACATCCGCCCATGGCACAAACCCTGCCTCGGCCATCATGGCGGGCATGAGCGTGGTGGCCATCGCATGTGATGACGAGGGCAATATCGATGTGGAAGACCTCAAAGCCAAGGCCGAGAAAAACAAAGACTGCCTGGCCGCCCTAATGGTCACCTACCCCTCAACTCACGGGGTCTTCGAGGAGTCCATCCGAGAGATTTGTGCCATCGTTCACCAAAATGGCGGCCAAGTTTATATGGATGGGGCCAACCTCAACGCCATGGTCGGCCTGTGCAAGCCCGGTGACTTGGGCGCTGATGTTTGCCACCTGAATCTCCATAAAACCTTCTGCATCCCGCATGGTGGTGGCGGTCCTGGCATGGGACCCATCGGCGTCGCCAAGCACCTCGCCCCCTATCTCCCCGGCCACCCATTGATCGATATCGGCGAGCACACCTCTCAGGGCCCTGTCAGCGCAGCGCCATGGGGCAGCCCCAGCATATTACCGATCACCTGGGCTTATATCGCCATGATGGGCGCCGAGAGCCTTACCGAGGCCTCAAAAATCGCGATCATGAACGCCAACTACATCGCCACCAGACTGCATGGCCACTTCGATGTGCTTTATACCGGTGCCCATGGCCGGGTGGCCCACGAATGCATCTTGGATTGCCGCGACTTCAAGGCGACCAGTGGTGTGCAAGCCGTCGACATTGCCAAACGGCTCATGGATTACGGCTTTCATGCACCCACCATGTCTTGGCCGGTCGTTGGCACCTTGATGGTCGAGCCCACCGAAAGCGAATCTAAAAGTGAAATCGATCGCTTTTGCGACGCCATGATCGCCATCAGGGCTGAGATTACCGACATCGAAAACGGTGCCGCCGACCCAGCAGACAATCCTTTAATGAACGCTCCACACACAGCCCTCGAGGTGGGTGGAGACGACTGGTCGCACCCCTACTCACGTCGCAGCGCTGGTTGGCCGGCCCATGGACCACGGGACCACAAATATTGGCCAACGGTCGGCCGGGTGGACGACGCGTACGGGGATCGAAACCTTGTGTGCGCCTGCCCCCCCTGGGGAGCGGACGCCCTCGAAGACTGAAGCCCTTAAGGGCGACAGGTCAATTCAGTTTGAAACTCGAGGTCATCTTCAAGCAGGCCTTCGAATGCGTTGGCCACCAAAGACATCCGGTCGTCGACCATGGCCGTTGGACTGAAGTCCACATCCGCAAAGTCGAAGAGCATATCGATCAGGTCCAAATTACAGCCAGAGAACACCGTAACTGAAGACGGGTCATCCAACATAACGGTGCTGAGATTGACATTGCTCGCGGCATAATCATCGTGGGGGTTGACCTCGAATGTGCCGTTGTAATTCACCCGAACCGGCCCCGACTCGATGGCGCAATAGGATGCCTCGAATCCTTCGTAGGCAGCGATGAGATCGGCGCTCATGTACAACTTCATCGTGATCGAGACATCAAAGATGTCAATATCAGCGGTGGGGCTGACAACAAAGCTGTCATCCTCGAGCCTGACCTCGCCCTCACTGAAATAATAGGACCCCACCTCCAAGAGCCCGACAAATGGGTCGTAAACCACACCCGTTGCTCCAGGAACGCTGTATAGCCAGCCAGTCAGGTAATCGATCGAATCATCGACGGTATCGTCCACACAATCCATAAAGTCTAAGTCATAGCCATCGCAGTCTTCGTCGATGCCATTCCAGGATATCTCTGTTCCACCAGGGTGGGCTGAAGACGACGCATCATCACAATCGTCCGCATTCTCCACCCGGTCTTCGGGGGGCGCACAGGAGTCGATCGCATCGGCGGGGTCGCCAAAGCCATCGCCATCGCTATCGGCGTAAAAAGTAGTGGTAGGCAGCCCTTCGTCGGTCGACCCGTTGCAGTTTTCGTCGACGCTATCGCAAGACTCGGTGGCACCAGGATGGATGGTGTTGTCGAAATCGTCGCAGTCATCGTCGTTGTCTACATGACCGGAAATAGGCCCGCACGCCTCTTTGGGCCAGGCTGCATCGCCGAATCCATCCATATCTTGGTCATCAAAATATGTGTTGCCATCGATGGGGTCATCGTCGACTTCACTGTTGCAGTCGTTGTCTTTTCCGTCACAAAGCTCATCTGCCCCAGGGTAAACGCTGGGGTCGCTATCGTCGCAGTCGGTGGTGGCCGGGTGCCCATCACCGTCGACATCGGGGGCGTCGGCGTCGGCATCGGCGTCAGCATCGGCATCGGCATCGGCATCGGCATCGGCATCCGCATCCGAATCGGCATCAGCGTCGGCCTCTTCACAAAGCGGAGAGGCCTTACAGCCAGGGTCTGCACAATCGAACAAACCGTCTTCGTCGTTATCGGCCATATCGTCGCAGTCGCCGGACTGAGAGCCTTCATTCGGCAGCGCTTCACTCTCTTTCACGGGCGTGTTGCACGCCAAAGCAGAAGCTAAAAATACGATCAGATAATTGTGTGTCATGGACATTGAGCACCCCTCAGGTGCATCAAACTACCTCAGCCACACGCCGCCACCGTGGCGAAAGGGTGACAAACAACACTTAAGGCCGCAATTC
>OBJC01000081.1_pt1 | contig 18783 bp, 29 predicted proteins | sample 1481521 | NCBI WGS metagenome assembly OBJC01 (sample SAMEA2341961, study PRJEB22496) | metagenome | biome: marine; feature: hydrothermal vent; material: water | place: Pacific Ocean | collected 2011/2012 | reverse complement strand
GAAGGAAATACTAAGGTAGCTGCAGTCAATGCTGAGGGTACTACTCAGGTTAGTGCTGTTAATTCAGCAGGTACTACACAAGTAGCTGCAGTTAACTCTATTGCTACTAATACGTTTAAGACAGTGGGTGGTGAGAATATCTTAGGTACTGGTGATATTAACGGAGGACCTGTTATATTGTATTCTGGTCCTGTTAATGGAGGTGGCACAAGTCCAAGCACTACCTCAACAGACTATTTATCTGTTTGTTCTTTTGTAATGCCTGTCAACAAGACAAGTGTTGAGCTAAGTGGAGATTGGAGTTACTATAATACCCAAAGTAGTAATGGTTGGTCTATTTCTAGGTTTAAATTCGTAACAAGTTCAGGAACATTGTCTGGTCAACCCACTAACTGGGACGGTCATCGGTCATCAGGAGGGAGTAACGGATACAACAGTCATATGGGTCACGGGCAATCGGTTCAGATAACAGGAGTACCCTCAGGAACTACAGTAACAATAACACTAGAGCACGTAAAGTATAATAATTCCATTTGTTATATTTACGGAGCGGAATCTCACGTTACGGCTATAGCATATTAGGAGAATGATTATGAATATTTCAGAAAAAGTGGCAAACGAGTGGTTAACAAACAACCCAAGTAAAGAGTTATACCTAGAGGTATCCCTAGATGAAGTAGGTATTATGTCCGTAGATATTGAAAAGTCAATAGATGTAACAGCGTTAGAGTTAGAAGATATGGTGGCTACTACAACTTTTACACAATACGCACGTAACCGCTTAGTAGCATACAACGCACTAAACCAAATGGAACTAATCAGCGATGATAGTATCAATGGTACTACAACACATAAGGATGCAATCTTAGCAATTAAAGCTGAGTTTCCTAAACCTTAAGGAGTAACTAATGGGAATGGCAAGAAAACTAGCGGACCTACTAAGTGCTACAGGTGACGTAAAAACAGAACACTTGGACAAAGTAAGAGTTACAACAGCTCTTAAGAGTCTTAGTACAAAACTAAACTTTAACTTGGGATTAACCCAATATAAAACTAAATAGGAGAAACTATGAGCACAAATATGGATACTGCTATTAGTAATTTATTGACTCGAGCTAAGGATGCAGCAGGTACTGCGACTGCGGAAGAGTTAGTTTATTTATCTAAGGCGATTGAAGCGGTTGCACCAGGGGAAAGTCTTAACTTCCTTGTACAGACAGCTGCTGGTGAGTTAGCTGCAGTTAATGCTGCTGGTACTGCTGGTACTGATGCTATTACAGCGATGGGTGCCGCTAAGGTGACTGCGGTTACTGATGCAGGTAATGCTAAGGTAGCTGAGGTTAATGCCTTGGCTACTAATACGTTTAAGACTGTAGGTGGTGAGAGTGTTTTAGGTAGTGGTGATATACCGATGCCAGAAGAATTACCTTTTGATGCTACTATAATATTCGGTAGTAGCGGAAGTAATACAGGTGATGTATGTAATGTAAATATGGGAATGTCACAACCTATTACAAACTTCTCACATATTGTCTTTGTCGCTAATAACTGGAGGAATTTACATTATTTCCCAGTTTCTGTAATTATGGACTACGGTGTTGCGGATGATGGAGGAGCAAATTACGGTCAGCATATGCTAGCATCGTACACTTCTCATCATTGTTACTTTTATGTAATAGATGCAAATACTATACGTTCTGTATGTGGTTCGGGTAGTGGTATTTTCCAAGTATGGGGGATTAAATAATGAAAACAATTGAATTTACAGAAGATGGTACTTACTGCGTACAACCTGAAATAGGGAGTATTAATGATACTGTAGTAGTAGAGGTTACCTGGGATGAGAATTGGACAGGTAGAGAAGATTGCCTGACCTTAGTTAGTGGAGAGGTTGTGTTCACCCCTAATTTACATTACGCAAGTAACCGAGACTACCCTTCAATAACAGACCAACTAGACCAACTATATTGGGATAAGAAGAATAACACTAACACCTGGGAAGAAGGTATTGATGCAGTGAAAGCTGAGTTCCCTAAAGGAGTATAAGAAATGGCAACAGATCAAAATTTAATTGACGCACTAGATGCAGTCATTACTAAAGCAAACGCCACAGCCGCCTCTTCAACACCTGAGGAGTTGGTATATCTAGGTAAGGCATTAGAAGCTGTCGGTCCTGCGAGTACTACAAGATTTATTGTAGAGATTGGCGAATCAGAAAGAGCTAGAATTATCTCTGTGGGTGATGCTAAGATAGCAGAGCTTAGTACAGGATTGAAGACGATTAATGGTGAGGCTATACAAGGTAGTGGTGATATTGATACCAAAGGGTTGTTGCAAACTGTAGCTAATTCTTATAGTGGGCATCAGAGCTTTAGTTCAACTGCCTACACTCAAACTGGTGTTTCTTCAGGGGTTTTTACTCCTGCAGGGGGGACATCTAGTAAATTCATAGTCAATGTCCACTTAGAAGGCGAGTGGAATCACGAAAGACAGTGGAAATTATACCGTTCTATCGATGGTGGGAGTTATCAAGAGTGCCCTTGGGGTACGGGCACTGGCTCGCCTAATTATGGCGTAGGTCACTTTGTTTTCGATTATGATGTTGATAATTCCTCAACGATACATAATACAAATGGTCAATACATAGATAGCCCTAGCGCCTCTAGTAGTATCGAGTATCGTGTGTACATTAGAGTTCACTCTGGGAGTATGTGGCTAAATAGAACTGTGAACGGTAATCCCTATTCGACAGGTATATGCAGAGTCACGGTAATGGAGGTAGCAGTATGAGTAATTTAGACTTAGTAAAAGCAGCAAGCGAGTTATTTGGAGCAGTTTCACAAGAGCTTGGTGGTAATATCCAACACATTAGTAACGAGGGTCTTCAAGATTTAACTACTAATGAATTAGCACAGGTAACAGCTAAAGCGGAAGAGAACCAAAGCCTCTACGATGCACAAGAATACTCTAGAAATAGAGCGGAGGCTTACCCAAGCATCCAAGACCAATTAGATGATATCTTTCATAATGGTGTAGATGGTTGGAAGAAGACTATCTTAGCCGTGAAGGATGCTAACCCTAAAACTTAAGGAGATACTATGAGCGGATATATAGGACGCGAGCCCTTAACGCCTGCTGTACAGCGAAGACAATCGTTCATAGCTACAGCAAGCCAGACAGACTTTTCATTTATGTACCAAGCAGGATACTTAGACGTATTCTTGAATGGTGTTAAGATGAGGGAGACTGAGGACTACACAGCTACTGATAATGCTACTGTTGTGTTCAACATTGGACTTACTGTAAGTGATGAAGTAGATTTAGTTAGCTTAAATAACTTTGCAGCTATTGATGCATATTCACAGAGTGAGGCTGATACCTTACTGGATGGGAAGAGTGATACACATACTCACCCTTATGAGCCTGCAGACTCTACTATACTAAAGGATTCTGATATCGGTAGTACAGTTCTTTCGCCTACTGGTGATGGCTCTACTCTTACAGGTATTGATGCTCTTCCTTCTCAAAGTGGTTCTACTGGTAAGTTCTTAACTACCGATGGTAGTGACGCTAGTTGGGATACAGTTGATACAGCTACTGACTTTAATAGTCTAACAGATACAACTGTATCTACATCAGACCCTGCAATAGACTCTAACCCTTCAGCTACTGGACACCTATGGGTGAATAAGACTAGTGGTGAGACTTACGTCTGTACTGATGCTACTACTGGTGCTAACGTGTGGACTAATATTGGTGAAGGTGTTGATTCCATAGCACCTTTTATTTCAGCTACTGGTGGTAGTGGTTCAGAGTCAGATGGTAGTGAAATAGATGGTGATTATAAATATCACATCTTTACATCTTCTGGGACATTCACAGTCACTGCTACAGGTGCTGGAGAAGTTGAATACCTTGTCCTTGGTGGTGGAGGTTCTGGTAATAATGGTTGGATTAATTCTGGTAGTTCAACTGGCGGTGGAGGTGGTGCTGGGGGTTATTTAACTTCTTCTGGTTTTTCAGTAAGTGTCCAAGCATATTCTGTAACAGTTGGTGGTGGAGGAGCTTGGACATTTGTAGAAAATGCGTCTGCCAGTGGCTCAAATAGCACTTTTAGTTCTATATCTTCTACTGGCGGTGGTGGTGGTGGAAAGCAGAGTCGTTCAGGTGCTAATGGTGGTTCTGGAGGTGGAGGTGGTGGTGTTGCTGGTACTGCTAACGGAGGTTCTGGAATATCTGGACAAGGTAATGCTGGTGGAAACGGAACTGCTTCTGGTGCAGGGGGCGGTGGCGGTGCTGGTTCTGCTGGTGGTGTTCCGACTGCTGGAACTGGTTTAGCTTCTTCTATTACAGGTTCTTCAATAACAAGAGCGTTAGGTGGAACTGGTGGAACTTCAAGTTCTGGTAATGGTTCTGCTGGTTCTTCCAATACAGGGAATGGTGGCGGTGGTTCACAAGGTGGCTCTAGCCAAGTAGGGAGAAATGGCGGTTCTGGGGTTGTCATCTTACGTTACAAATATCAATAGGAGGACAATATGGCACATTTTGCAAAATTAGGTTTAAATTCAAAAGTAATTGGCGTTCTTGTCGTTGAAGATTCAGATACTACAGATGGAAACGGCAATGAAGTAGAGCAACTAGGTATTGATTTCTTAACTAATCTTACTGGTTATCCATTCTGGGTACAGACTTCATACAACAACAATATTCGTAAGAACTATGCTGGTATTGGTTATAGATATGATGAAGAGTTAGATACTTTCATTCCACCTAAACCATTCAGTTCTTGGATATTAGATGAAGACACTTGTAACTGGGAATCCCCTACTCCATACCCTGGAGATGAGGACAACCAGTATATGTGGGACGAAGAAGTACAAGACTGGGTGATACTAGACGAGCAACCGATAGCATAAGGAATTATGAATGACAACTAGAAAAGAATCAGAGGATGAGTCGTGGCACTTATCGAAGACCGTCAATATATCTCACCTCGCCACTACAGTAGTTCTAGTAGTAGGTATGGTATCTTATATTGGCGATATAGAGACAAGGGTAGCTGTTCAGAACTCTGAGCTCGTTAATATCAAGGAACGAATACAACACATAGATGAATCACATAATCAAATGTTTGAGCGTATCGATAAGAAGCTAGATAAGCTCTTTGATTTATTTCACGAAGAAAGAGCATAAGGAGAATACCAATGAGTACTAAATCAGTAACTAAGAAACAATGTGTAGCCAAGGGTGATGCATGGATAAAGGTAGGTGATAGATCTTATTGCCGCCCTAAGACTAAGAAAGAGAAGACACCTAAAACAACTGCCCTAGGTTCATTATCTATTAAGCTATAAAAACAGAGGAGAGGGGATGAAAGTTGAAGTCGTACCATATAAAAAGGAATACTATAACCAAGTACGTGATCTAGAGCTGAAGGAAGATGATAAGAAGGAGGTAGAGGCCTCTAATGGATTGCCTTTTAGACGTACGGTAATACGTACGCTTAATGCTCATAAGGACACAATGTACCTTATCTTGTATGAGGGTACCGTAAGCGGTATCTTTGGGGTAGTTCCCAGTGGTAAACCTGGGGTAGGAATAGGATATCTACTAACAGATGCTCGTTTAGCTGAGTATAGGTGGGATATGGCACGATATTCACTAGATGTCCTCCTACATATGCTTAAGTCTTGGAATAGGATTACTAATTATGTTAGTAGTCATCACAGGGTTTCCTTGATCTGGCTTAAGAAGTTAGGGTCTCGTTTTGAAACCCATAGTAGTAGAAGACCTAAGGGGTTCATTTTGAATGACCCTGAGGTACCCTTCTATAAATTTGAATTTAGAAAGGAAGATTATTATGATTTATGACATGATTGGAGGTATCTATGTGTGATCCGATTAGTATGGCTATCATCTCTGCTGTAGGCACAGCCGCTCAAATATCCGCAAGTAATACAGCGGCAGATTCTGAGCAGGACGCGGCTTTAGATCAGCAAGCAGCTATGAATATGCAACGTGTTCAAGAGATGGAAGAGGTTGACAGGAAGACGGCCTTAGAGTTGACTGAGAAAAAGAGGGAGAGCTTGCGTGCACAGGCCTCCGCGAGGGTGTCTTCTGCTGAAAGTGGTATTGCAGGCGGGGTGTCCCTGCGAAATCTAGCTAATGTGTATATGCAGGATGCTATTGATAGTGGTTCTGTAATAGCAATGGCTGAGGCAGATATTGTACAAATAGGCACTCAATCTCAGGCTGACTACCTACAAACAAGAAGTAGAATAAATCAGGCTCAGAGTAAAAAGAGCTCAGGGCTATCCTCAATATTACAGATTGGCGGAGCAGCAGCAGGTGGTTATTCCTCAGGTGGAGGATCCAATATGACCTGGGGTCAGTCAAAGACAGCATTTAAGAATACATGGTCATAACCTTTGAGGAGGAATACACATGCCAAGAGAACAAAGAGTAAATTTAAGTAAATCAGATCCTATTGAGGTAGGAGCGAAAGCCTTTAAAAGTAAAGCATTACGTAGTGTTGATATGCCTTATGTTATCCCAGAGAAAAGTCCTGGCCAGGCATTAGCCGAAGGTATCGGTATGGCCTCTAAGGCATTAGCTAAAGTAGGTCAGGCTAGTGCAGATGAGAAGGGTAAGCAGCTAGCTATCACACAACGATACACAGGTATATCTGAGGGTAAATCTGAAGCCACTCGTATCATAAAGGAATTGGATGATAAGAAGACTCCTTTAGCTGAATATGCAGAGAAATTGGCTCTAGCTCTTGGTAGTGCTAATGCTAAATTAGGAGAAGGAGATAGTGTATCTGCTTCTTACTTAGAGGGGTACCTGAGTACCTTAGGTACTTACTTAGGTGCTAAACAAGACTCTGTACAGAAATCTATTGATATTGATGTATTAGAAAATAAGAGAAAGAATGCTAGGCAAGGTATGAAGGAGGATGTATTTGTTAATGGAATGTCGGGTGTTGATGCCCTAAAATCCATACAGTTAGCCCTAAATCTAGGTAATGATGATGCTGCAAAATGGTATATATCTAACATGTCTGCTCTTATTAATCAGAAGTCTGATGAAGACGTTAATTTCGATGGACAAGCAGCCGTAGATAAATACCTTAAGATTATCCCTGAGAAGGGGATTGTGTTTGCGGATCACCCTGTGTACAGAGATTTGATTGAGACTCTAGAGGCGAAATTACTTTCTGGTAAGGGCTCCGCTCTTAAGCAACAAGAGTTACTTGCTAAAAAGATCACCAAGGATGTCACTTCAAAGGCTATGGAGCTGGTTCTTTCTCCAGGGTCAGGCCCTAAGCAGTTACTTGAAGCAGAGGCATTAGTTTCAGCGGCTAGTCAATACATGTCAGGTAGAGAGCGTGGTAATTTTGTTAAGCTACTACGTGATCTTAAACAATCTGGTTTTGCATCTACCTCCGACCCTGCTATTTTATTTAAAGCAAAGCAGGCAGCTACTGCAGGTAAGATAAGTTTTACTGAGATTCTTGCTCTACACACCGACCTAACAGCAGATGATGTTGGAAAAGTATATCAGGCAAAGATTGATAGAAACAAAAACTCAGAGAGTAAGCAGGGAGCAGCCTTTAATTCTAATTTGTCAGCGTTGTCCTCTAGTGCAAGATCTGTTCTTAATGTAATGTCAGGACCTGATAAGTACTTAGACCCTGTAAGCGGTGCGAATAGAGTGCAGATGTTTACTGACGAATTTATGCTAGCTGTAGAAAACTACAAACTGGAAAACAACACCCTAGTTGTTCCTTATCCAGAGTTACATAAAATGCGTGATGCAGCTCAGAAAAAGGCTCAAGATACCTACCCAATGAATGCTCTTCTTTCAGTAAATAATTCTACCAATACAAGTAACACAGTGAAGCCTGGAAAAGGTACGGCTCAGGATCCTATAAAGAACGAGGAAGAAGAGGAAGATCTAGGTCTAATTGATAAGATATCAGATTGGTTATCCCCTCCGAGTGAAGATGATAAGTAATACAGAACAAGGCCTCGGCACGGGAACTGTCGAGTCTCCTTGGGAAGGTGATGCTATTACACGGAATTCTTACCAAGGACAAGAGGCTGTTACCCATATTGAGTCTCTCTATGGTATTAAATTGAGTAATGCACAGAAGCGTGTTGTGTCTCTGGAAGGTTTTGTACAAGGTTACTATAAAGACAGTAAGGGTAATCTTACTTATGGAGTAGGACAAACTGGTGAGTACATACAAAAAGGATTCTATGCCTCTTTTGAGGAGCAGCAGGATAGAGTAGAGACCATATTTGGTCCTATAGGATTGATGAGTGAGGAGGTTTCCACTGAACTTATACAACTAATGTATCGGGGTGATGTGAAGTCCTCCCATAGGTGGGTGGAGTTGTTCAACAAAGCTGATTATAGAAGGGCCTCTTTGGAGCTACTTGATCACTCTGAATATAAGGGCTATAAGGAATCTGGTAAAGATAATAGCATAACAAAAAGGTTAGAAGACGCTAGTAAAGTTATTAGTGTGTATAAGCCTACATATGAAACAGGAGTAGAGTAATGAACCATACGGAAATAGAACCTATTACCATTAACCCCCAATTTGGGGGAGCTGCCCCTGTTGTAATTAACCCAAAATTTAAGGACGAGAATATAGATAAAAGTGAGAATAAGCCCTTTATAACTCATCTTGAGGACTTCATACAGGCTATACCTAAAGGACTCGCTGGAGCTCTTAGAGAAACTACGCGTACTGTATTTGGAGAAGATGCGGATACGCCTCTATCAGATTGGATTATCGAGAATACAGGGGTGATGGAGTCTAATACAGGGAAAATATCCGAGGGAATTGTTAAGTTTGCTGGGTTCTACGCAGGTCCTGGTAAAGTATTTGCCCCGATTAAGGGTGCGGGTCCCGTGGGGCAAATAGCTCAAACTACCTTCCGTGGTGGTATGACTGATGCCTTTACGATGGGAAAAGATGATAAGAGGCTATCTCATACTCTTAAAGGTATGGAGTGGGATAACGCTCTAATTGAGTATCTCTCTTCCCCATCCGAGTCTCAATATGAAGATAAATTTAAACATTTTGTAGAGGGTGGTATTTTAGGGTTAGGTTTAGACGTAGCAGTGATTAGTACTAAGGCTCTTTTTGGAGGATACAAATCTCTTAAAGCTGCCTTGAAGGCCTCAGGAAAAACTGATGGTGAGATTGCACAGGAATTACGTGTATTAGCCGAACAAGGTGCCTTAGCGCATCAGAATATAGCTGAGACGGTAGAGTTATTAGAGAAACAAGCTGCAGACGCATTAGGAGCTGAGCAAGTTGCCACCACCCAGGCAGGTAAAGAGTTAACCACTGAAGAGCTACAGGAACAAATTGAGGTACATGGTTACGATAACTTAGCTGATGCAGATTTGATCTCTTTTGCTAATCTAGATAAAGACCTAAGAGGTGCCCGTCCTAAATTCAATGGTGAGAGTATTAAGTTCTCTAATGATTTTGAGAAAGCCTTATATATTATGGGTAACACGAAGAATCCCAGTAAGAGGCATGACGATTATCTACAATTCGCATTATTAGAGTCAGGTATGTCTAGAGAAGATCTTCTTGTCCTATCTACAGCAATGAGAGCTGAAGTTAAGGCTGCTTCTGCTCAAGGTAGGGAGGTTGATTTCTCTGGGATTGTACCCGCTGGGAAAAAGAAGTCTGAATCTGTTGTAAGTGAAGCAGATTCGGGCCAACTAGGTTCCTCAGCTGCTGATGGTGCTAATGTAGAGGATCTAATAGATGCTCTAACAGCCCCTGTTAAAGAAGGCACTAAGCCTCCCGATGTTACTATTAACTATGAGAAGACCTCTTTTGGTAATTTAGAAACTGATGAAGCTAAGCGTATGATCGAAGCAGGAGCTAATAAGTCACAGGTTCAATCTAATGATGTTACTAAGGGTAGAGCTACTCAGATTTTAAAGGAAGAGACTCCTGAAGAGATTATGACAAAACAGGTGGATAACGTAGCTGAGCTAGCTGAGTATGATGTAGCAGTTCGTACGTTATTGAGCCAAGCAGGTAACACTATGGAAGTCGCTATGAAGGGCGCAAAGACTGCTGATGATAGATTAGAAGTACTCCTAAATGCGCCTGAACTATTCATAATGTTGCGTGAGACGGCAGATGTGACTCAAGAAGCTGGTACTAAAATTGCAAGAGCCTTACAGAGTCGTAATATAAAGGTAGATAGTAAAGCTATTATTAAGACTATGAAGAGCCTTACTCCTTTACTACAGAAGGCTGCCGAGGCCCGAAAGTTAGCGCAAGAAGGAGGGGAGGTTTTACCTCTACTAAGTAAGGAGGAGTTAGCTGCAGTTGAGCAGCATATGGAAGAGTTAATCTCTCTTACAACAGTACAGATACATAAACTAAGGACACCTTTAGCTAAACTAGACCCTAATGATACAAAGTGGGCGAAGATGTGGCAGGTTTTAACTGAGATTAAATTAGCTGGTCAATTATCAGCCTTTACTACTCAGGCTGCTGCTGCCATAGGTACTGGGATTAAACGTGTTTCTTTTAAAACAGAAAATTACTATGCTTATGCTTTAGGTGCAATGTATAAGGATGCAGATAGATTGAAGTGGAACGAGTTAAGAGCTTTAAATGCTACTGACTGGAAGAAAGCTATAGGGACTCTTCAGATGATGAAGAATATGTTGAAGTCTATTCCCGATACGAATATTAAAATGGAAGAGACACTACAACGTACTTCTCTTGATGGTTTCATCACTAAGCTTGACGAGCAGACATCTCAGGCTGCTATTACAAAGGAGTACCTATTACCTAATTCAAACCCTGATTCTATGATGGGTGATTTCTTAGGTGGTGTGGTTGATACTGTAGGTGCTGTTAATAGGCTGCCTTTTACTATGCTGGCCCTACAGGATGATGTAGCTAAACGTATGTTCTATCTACCTCATATTAACTATAAGGCTATTACTGAAGGAAATAAAAGAGGCTTGAAGGGAGCTGATCTGACTAATTATGTTTCTGAGGTCAATAAAGCCTTTGATATCTTCTATCTGAAAAAAGGCAATCGTGAGTTTGAGGTCATGAAAGCATTATCTCAGGCACAGAAAGAAGCGGTAGGTCTTGAAGGTAAAGTACTAGATGACTACCTTTTGGCTGCGAAGGCTAAAGTAGATGCTAAGCTAAAACTAACAGATGAAGAACAGATTTTAGTTAATAAGCATGTTAATTCTGAGTGGCATGCTGAGGCTTTAGAATCAGGGCGTGATATGACGTTCCAGTCTGAGCTGAAAGGTGATAGTATTATAAATCGTACAATTAATCTTATTGCTGACGGTAGGGAAATTCATCCAACAGCTAAGTGGATTCTTCCTTACTATAAGACAGTTATTAACATGACTAAGGAAGTAGCAAGACGTACTCCAGGTATACATAAGTTCTCTGAGACTATGAATGCTGATATGAAAGCTGGTGGAAGAAGAAAGAGAATGGCACAGGCTAAATTAATACAAGGTATGGCAATGTACACTGTAGGTTATCAACTTATGAGTGAGGGATACATAACACCTACTAGTGATAAAGATAACTATCAGGTTATGAAAGATGCTGGTGTTTCTGAAGCTTCTTTGCAGTTGCCTTGGATGGATAAACCTATTCCTTTAAATAGAATTGAACCTGTAGGTACATATCTATTGATGATGGCTGAGTTAGGAAAAGCTACTGACCAAGTTAGACGTATGAATATAGAGAATCCTGAGGAAATGGCTGATAAGATGGGAGAGATAGCTGCCTTATATAGTACAGCTTTTGCAGATGTATTCGTCAATAAAACTATGATGGATTCTGTAGATCAGTTTACGAGAGCCTTGGATGATCCTGAGAGTACATACTGGTCTCACTTAGCTGTGACGGCTACTGTACCAGGTAGTAACTTAATAAAATCCTTCACCCAGGAACAAGATGATATTCTTATGGAGGCTAAGACCCTAGGAGAAGTGTTTTCTAAGTCTCTCGGAAGTAAAAGGTTGAGGCCTGAATTAAATCTACTTGGAGAAAAGCAAGGTCATATAGAGAGATACTATGGTTATAGGACTAAGCTAGTTAAAGATAATTACGTCTTAAAAGAGTTATATGCTCTAGGCGCGGATGTCAAGAAGATACCTAAGGGCTTCTCAGTTAGTGGTATTCCTATTAAGTTAGATCACAAGGATTATTACCAATTACAGTTATATGTTAAGGAGGCTGACTTAGAAGGTAACTTACTTTCCTTATTTAATAGTCCTGTTTATAGACAAGCTAGTCTTGGGTTTGATTCTACTTCTTTAGGTACTAAAAAATGGCTGGTTAAAAACATAGTGTCTACTGTGCATAAAACCGCTCAGGCACTTTATATACAGAACCATAGAAAAGTTATTGATGAGTATAAGGAAGGTATCAATCAGAAGCTACGCGATATGCAGAACAATATCTCTGAGTCGACAGCTAAGCCGATGCAGAACTTCTTTAACTTCCAGAATAAATAGGTAAATATATGAGAAATAAAGCAGATATAGATGCCCTTAACGGGCTACACGACAGAATGGCGATCTACTTCACTGACTTACTTGACGGGGGCGAACGACTTGCCCCTGGTGAGATCACAGCAGTCTTAAAGTTCTTAAAGGACAATGAGATTACTGCTGATGTAATTGAGTCGAAGCCGATGGCTAATTTAATACAAAACTTCCTAGACCAAGAAGATGAGGTCATGGATCAATTGAGAGGACACTGATATGCCAGTACCGATATTAGCAGCAGTTGTAGCTCGCTACATAGCTACAGGATTAAGTAGGACAAAGGCAGTACAGAAAGCAAAGCGCTCTATAAAAGAGTATTTGGCTAGGAATGAGAAGAAGAATAGGCATACTAAAGGTTCAAAAAGAGATATCGCGGCTAGAAAAAGAGAGGCTAAGAGTGATCAGGGGAAGGCTGATAGGGACCATAATGTCAGTTCAGTCAAGCTTAGAGAGGCTTTAGGGGTTCGTCTTAAGAATAAGCGACTATCTAAAAGAGAGATAGCTAAAAATGCTAAGAAAGCTCATGATCTATTAGTTAAGAAGAACGTCAAGGCTTTTAAGAATAAGAAAGGTCAGTTAGACTTATTTAAAGATCACAAGTAATAGATGATATGGGTTGAACTAACTAATGGGATTACCCGTATCTACCTCTTTGATCCCTTTAACTTTCCTCTTAACTGGATTATTATATGAAACGATTACTAGTTCTATTCGTAGCACTCTCTCTGAGTAGCTGTATGAGTATCCCCTGGAACCCCTTCAGTGATGATGGTGGTATAGAGGTGGATGCACAGATAGGTAAGACCAATGAATCTACTACAGGCGTAAAGGCTGATGAGTTCATAGTAGGCTCTAAGGAAACTACCACCGCTGAGACTGTTATAGAAGATACAAAGATAGGTACTATTACAGCAACAGAGGTATCTATAGACGAGGCAGTACCCTTTTGGATATGGTTAATAGCTATCCTAGGGTGGCTACTACCAAGCCCACGAGAGATCTGGAAAGGGTTAGGTAACCTTATCTTGAATACTAAGAAATTTATAAAATAAAGGACATAATATGAGCGCATTAGAAGCAATGAAGATGAGAGAAGCAGGCAGAAAGGCTGCAGCATTACGTAAGAAGAAAAGGGAACAACTTGCAGCAGAAGCTAGGAAGCGGGCTGAAAGAGCAGAGCGTATTTCTACACCTAAAAATAAGAAAAAGAAAAAAGGTCGTACGCTTAAGGATGCTTTAAAGATTTTAGGGCGTATGGGTTAAACCCTAGCCTTACTATTCCTACACAATAAAGTACGCTTAAATCAAAGATATGAGCCCTAGGAGGGGTATTTATGACTGAACAAGAGATCAAAAATTTAGTTACAGACTTCAGTAGCTACGTAGACTATGTATGGGGATGTATCGGGTTACCTGGTGCTACTCCCATCCAGAAGGACATCTGCGACACACTACAGGAAGGAAATAGAAGATTATTGATTGAGGCGTTTCGTGGTGTAGGTAAGACTTATCTTACTGGCGCATACGCAACATGGAGATTACTACGGAACCCTAATGAGAAGGTGCTGATTGTATCGGCCTCTGGACCACACGCTACCGCTATCTCTACATTCATCCATAAGCTCCTAGCTGAGGTTCCTATCTTGACTCATCTTAAACCAAGGGGTGACCAAAGAAACTCTGTGATGGCCTTTGATGTAGATGGATGTAAGGCTACCGTACAACCCAGTGTGAAATGTCTGGGTATCAATAGTCAACTACAAGGTAACCGTGCCTCCCTGCTTATTGCTGATGACGTAGAAACCTCTATTAATAGTGCCACAGAAATCATGAGGGGCAAGATACTACAACAGATCAATGAGTTCGACTCTATCTTACAAACCAATACAGATGCCTCTATTGTAGGACTGGGTACACCCCAAACAGGTGACTCAGTGTACAACAGGTTCATTGATAAGGGTTTCTTGGTACGTATATGGCCCTCTAGGGTGCCTGAGAGACCTGAAGTCTACGAAGGGAGGTTAGCACCTTATATTGAAAAGATGATTTCCTTAGGGGAATCCTCGGGCTCTGTTACAGATACCAGGTTCACCAATGAGGATCTACTGGAACGTGAGGGGTCGGTGGGTAAATCATACTATAAGCTTCAATATCAATTAGATACAACACTTTCTGATGCGGATAAGTTCCCTCTTAAGCAGGAGGATCTTATTGTCATGGATATACCTGTTGATAAAGGACCGATAAGTCTGAGTTATAGTAGTTCCAGGGATACCTTACTGGATATACCAAATATAGGATTCACTGGGGATGCTCTTCATGGTCCTCAGTATGTTGATAAGGAGTTCTCAGGGTATTCATATAGCATCATGAGCATTGATCCCTCAGGTAGGGGTGCGGATGAGATGGGCTACTCAGTGGTTAAGTATCTTCATGGTAGAGTGTATGTAGTTGCCTGTGGAGGTATGCAGGGAGGTTACCAGATGGAGAACCTGGTGAAACTAGCTACTATCGCAAAGCAGTACCAGGTGAATACCTTATATATTGAGAGTAACTTTGGTGATGGTATGTTTGATCAGCTACTCCGACCAGTGCTTAAGAAGATACACCCAGTGGGTATTGAAGAGGTGAGAAGTAGTAAGCAGAAAGAATTGAGGATAATTGATACCATGGAGCCCTTACTGAATCAGCACAAACTAGTTTTCGATGCGGGGATGGTACGTAGTGATATCAGGGAGTCATTAACTGATCCTCAGAAGCTATCGTATGGACTTATGTATCAAATGACACACATCACTAGGACGAGAGGGTGCTTGGGGCACGATGATAGACTTGATGCATTAGCTATCGCCCTTGCTGCTATCGTTGAGACTGTGGGTATGGATGAAGATGAGGCTGTAGCAGACTGGAAGGAGGCACAGTTACAGGAGAAGCTTGATAAATTCATTGGTGACATAAGCAACCCGAGGTGGACCTCAGGTACCCTTGGGGCTTAAAAGTTATCCACATAGTTATCCACAGGTTAAGTCCTTGATATTCCTACAAAAAGTGCTATTTGGCATTTAGGAGTACGCCCTTAAGGTGTACCCTGAGAAGCCCCTGTATAACCCTAAGAAGGAGAATAGGGAACCATGCTTAGTGTTAGGAGTCTCAGGGTCCCCTAAGGTATAGTTTTGGATGCCCTGAGAAGCCCCACGGGTAGTTTTCTGTAGACCTGAAGGAGCCTAGAGGATGATCATCACGTATATCCGTTTCAAAAATGGCACAAAAATGCAGAGGGGTGATTAAGTATAGGACTTTTCTAACTTCCCCATCGACCTTTGTGGATAACTTTGTGGATAACTCGGGAAACTCTTTGATACCAAGGGATACAGCCGTGCATAAGTTGTGGATAACTTTCGTTTTTGTAGCTGAAAGGGCAAATTTTTATCATATCCTCAATATATCCATGCCAAGCACCGCACCAAGCACCGCACCAAGCACCGCACCAAGCACCGCACCAAGCACTACCAAAAACCTATACATATAGTAGGCGAACAAAACTGTTCCACTCGGAACGCTTGTAAGCCTTGCTACATAAGGGCTACAGCTAGTTTTGGATGGTTATACCATGAGTATCTAATTTATTTTCAGTAGTCAAAAGCTTGATGCAGTGCGGGTTGTAGAGGTTTTTTTCATGAATGGTGCAAATAATGCTTGACTTCTAATGAAAGTACGGTATATTTAGGGACATACAAACAAACAACGGAACGACGAAACACTTTATGAACAGTTAACTATATATAGCGTGGTGCGAATAATCAAGTCAGCACTAGCGGTACGGCGGGTAAGTATTAGGCGGTATATATAGATTTTCAATTATCCAAATAGGGTTGCGAAAATAAAGTTCAAAAAGTCCTTGACATTCTAGAAGTTATAAAGTATCATTTGTACCATACCTTGAGAAATCAAGTTATACAGTAAGAAAAAGAAGTGTTCCGAGTGGAACATAATTATAAAACAATTATATGAGGTGAAAATCATGAAACAAACTGAACTACACAAGGCAATGAATGCCGAAGACAAAGCAAAAAAGACAGTGCAAGACAAATTTATTACTATGTATAAGTCCGAAAATCTCAAAAAAGCTGAGTGTGACTATTTAAATTATCTCAAGGCAAAAGCTAAAGATTCCGAAAAAGGTAGCAAGGCTAAAAGGGAGTATACCGCTAAAAGATACAGAATTCAAAAGGCAACCAAACGCCCTGAGATTCTAAAAGAGTTATTTGGTGAAAATCCGCCTGAAATTAGTATTATTCAAGGTAAAAACGGTTTTGAGTGGGTAGTAGTGAAAGCGGACGATACCAAAAGTGTTCCGAGCGGAACAGAAACAGAATCCGAAGTGATTGCCATGCCAAAAGGTGAAAATACAAAAGACTTGACCATGGTGAATACTGAGTACCTTGCTGAATTTGGGACAACTGAAACCATTGTAAATGAGATTGAACAAACTATCGCCATGCTTGAAGAAACACTTGCAAATATCAAGGCAAAAGTAGCTTAATCAATACCAAAAGTGTTCCGAGGGGAACATATTGCAAAAAGACTGGGAGGTCATATGAAACAGCAATTTTTAGTAGTGCCAAGCGAGATAATCACTGATGGCGTATATTTTGAGGACTTTGGCGAAACATACGAAGCCGACGATATAACCGAAATATTTGGTAAGATTGCCGATTGGGTTCGTTTTGAAAAAGATGAATACGAACAATTTTCAGAAGATAGCATGAAAATAGATATGCCAAACGGAACAATAACAGTAGAAGCGAGATTTTCCTACGGCTGGGAAATATTCACCAAAATTAATACTTAAAACTGTTCCGAGGGGAACACAATTAACTAAAGTCTGGGAGGACTATTATGAAAACACCACTATTTGCACCGTTTGAGTCATTTGACCACGGATTAGCTGAATTATTAACTTTAACCATGAGTATCAAGGACGATAAGAAAGGACTAAAGGGTCGTATTGTTATTGCACTCGCTCGACTTGAACAAACTGCCATACAAAACTGTTCCGAGGGGAACACAAATACCAAGGAGAAGTCATGATTATTGTAGAAACTATATCAGACATCATAAGGATTAAGAATCATACACTCGATCAAGTCATGCACCTACTCGCTGAGTTAGGATTAGGTGAAGATGTAATTGTATCAATCACTGAGGTGGACTAATGGAATACTTAATATTAATATTTGTAATAGTAGTGGTAGTAATCCTTATGTTTGGATTGGTATTGGCTATCGACTTGAACAAATTGATTAACAAAAACTGTTCCGAGGGGAACACTTCTGGAAACTGGACAAGACTTAAGGTCAAAGGGGAACTCTAATGGCTAGAAAACTAAGCGTGGCACAGAAAAAAGTGCTGAATAGATACCCTGAGGTATCACATATGGACGCATTACCGATGGATGTACAAAATACTTTGTATAACTTAAGGGACTATGAAACATTACATGATGATACTACTCGATACCTAAATGATCGAAAACTAGAATTGCTAGACTCCAGTAATAGAGATAGGCTTGTAATAGTAGGATACCACCACCCTCAGCTGAATAAAGCTGTAACAAGGGGGAAGTAATATGACTTTTTATCCAAGGAAATGCCATAACTGTGGCTGTGGAATGGACACGGGACACATTTGGGACAATACATACACCTTTTGCGGTACCGATTGCTTGATTGAGTGGTTGTATCATGAGGAAACGTGTTTTTATACCGAATGGGACGTTGAAAGCGACTCAGATGGTGAGGTGTATGACGAAAAAGGCAATGAGTGGACGATTAAAAAGTGTTCCGAGGGGAACAGAAAGGAGGAAGCATGAGTTGGGAAATAATTAAGGTAAAGCAAGACGATGGACGAACTGAGTATCAAGTATCTGATGGTGTTGTAATGGAGCGTAGTTATTCTTACGACTTCTACACACTATACGAAGCAGAACTTTGTTTGAATGATATTGTAACTAATGGTGAGTTTACAAACCCTAATAATTTGATGTGTCTATCAGGGGAGGAAGCATGACTGACCAAGAACAATACGATAAGAATATATTTTACAACGTAAAGTATTTAATCAGAGATGTCTTTGGAGTAAAGCAACTGTACGCATTAAGGAAGTTTATTAATGACTGTATAGAGGAAATGGAGGAAG
>OBJC01000080.1_pt1 | contig 18992 bp, 11 predicted proteins | sample 1481521 | NCBI WGS metagenome assembly OBJC01 (sample SAMEA2341961, study PRJEB22496) | metagenome | biome: marine; feature: hydrothermal vent; material: water | place: Pacific Ocean | collected 2011/2012 | reverse complement strand
CGGTTCGGATGCTTTCCAGGCAGATGGACGACGGGCGTTCATATGTGCAAAAAAATCTGACCTGTCCGCGTTGAGTGACCTCGCCGGATCTCTCGAGGAAGACCCCCCATCGCGCTTTGTCCGCGGTATCGACCGTGTCTTCAGAAAACTGGGTGTACGCTAAGCTGGCATGAGCCACCATCAGTCGGCCCATAGTTCAGCAAACAGGCGGGTTTGGGCACATGCGCGTTCGCATAACAGTGCTGAGGCTCGGTCCGCTTAAAGGCCCATGCATCGTGTTCAACCTAAACCCGCGATGGATGCGCTCTAAACAGGACATAAAACGCCCGAATTAGGCGGAGTTCAGAACGCTTTTCGATGGAATTATCACAGACCGGATCACGATATTGGAGCGCTTTGCTATGTCACGCCTGTGTTTTCTCGTGCAACATTTGGCGTCGTTCTTCGTTTGGTCATTTTTTGGCTGGCCCGTTACCACTTTTCTACTCGGCGCACTTGGAAGCTATTCTCATGTCCCCATTGTTCATCAAATGCCCACAAGCAACAATAACGCCCCGAATAGGGCGGGTTTTCATGGCTGGCCTGCTTTTGGGGAGCATTTTCTTGTCGACGCCTTTGCGCGCCGATGACCAACCCAAGCCGGTGTTGCCGACCACACACCCATCGCTCCTGCTCAACGATGTTGTTCAATTGGTTCTCAAACACAACCCAGAACTCAAAGCGGCGTCCTTGGACATTCGTGGCGCGAGCGCCCGTCATCAGTATGCAGGGCAATTTGAAAATCCAATATTGGGGGTAGCCCTAGAGGATTTTATGCCGGGCGGACCACAGTCTGGAAACTCGGCGACCCAAACAACGCTCGCATTGACCCAGAGCTTCCCCATGAGCGGGAGGCTCGGGGCGAGCAAGGCGCTTTCGGCCGCACAACTATCTGTTGCCCAAGCAAGAGCCGCGAGCCTCCAGGTTTCTATTCTCGCGGAAACCGTCGTTCGCTTTTTGCATGTGGTTGCTGACCAGCACCGATTCGAGGTCGCCATACGCGCAAGTGCGTTGTCCGCTCAGGGCGTAGATGTCGCCAAACGCAGGGGCGAAAGTGGGGCCACTTCGGTGGTGGAGGAACGGCGAGCCAATATTGCATTGGCATATGGCAAGCTCGATGAGGAACACGCTGAACACGAGTTACTCGCATCCAAACGTCGTTTATCGATGATGTGGGGGGAGGCAGATGCGCATTTTGAAAGCGTCGCGGCCAATCTGTTCGCGCCACGCACACTGCCCACCTACGAGGCGCTTGCTGCACGCATTCAAAACAACCCCGAGCTGAACCGACTTGCACGCGCTCAAACCGTCCAAAGGGCCACGCTCAGCTTTGCCGAGTCCACAGCGGTACCCGACATCAAGCTAAATGTGGGCACCCGACGATTGCAGTCCGAAGACGCATTCGCACTCGTGTTCGGACTCTCGATGCCCATCCCATTGTTTCAGCGCAACCAAGGCGCCATCAGCTCGGCACAACTGAAACACAGTGAGATTGGCGCCCAGCAAGCGGCGATGCGCGTCCGGCTGCTGGCTGACATTTACGGGCACACCCAAGAGATGAATCACGCCAAAGAGGTGCTCGATGTATTGGGCAACACCATGCTCCCTGACGCGAAAGCGGTGCTCGAGGTCGTAACTCATGGCTTCACCGTGGGACGTTTCTCCCAAATAGAGCTGTTGAATGCCCAGCAAACGCTCATCGACTTGGAGCGTAAACGAATCGATGAAGCTGAAGAGCTGCTGAGGCTCTTGGTACGGATCAATAGCATTCTTGGAGCGACCGAACTCACACCCGGTGTTCCACAATTAGGCCCAGGCTCACCGAAGCCCAAGAGAAGATGATGACTGAAAAACACCTCATCGCGTATGGGTCCTTATCGGTGGCCGCTATCATTCTGCTGGCCGTCACCTTCAGTGGATTATTCATAGCGCCAGCCGGCACAATCAATGATGGCGAAGGTGCTCACGGTTCCCATCAGGAGGTAGAAAAAGGACCCCATGGTGGTCGTATGCTCGGCACTGAGGATGGCTTTGCCCTCGAAATCACCATTTTCGAACCCGGTATTCCACCTCAATCGCGGGTCTATCCATTTTTCAACGGGGTCGCGCTCTCACCAGACCAGGTCAATTTGGTCCTCGAGCTTCACCGGTTCGACCGAGTTGACACCATCAACTACAGCGCTCAAGGTGCGTTTCTGTTCGGCGATCGCATCGTCGCAGAGCCCCACTCCTTCGATGTCAAGGTCCGCGCCAACCACAAAGGCAAAGACTACGCATGGGAATATGACACCTATGAGGGCCGGGTAGAGATCACGGCTGAAAGTGCCAAACTCTCAGGCATTGGCCTTGAGAAGGTTGAATCCCGCCAACTCGTTGACCGCCTGCCGGTGCTTGGGCAGGTTGGATTTAATCAAGACACGGTCAACCATGTGTCGGCTCGCTATTCTGGTGCAGTGATTTCACTCAGCAAGCGCATTGGCGACTACGTGAAAAAAGGGGAAACGGTCGCCGTAATTCTGGGCACCGAGAGCCTGAGCGAATTTCGAGTTCACGCACCCGGGTCTGGCCATGTGGTGGAACAACAGATCACAGTGGGTGAGACGGTTAATGCGGGCCAAATCATGTTCGCAATCGCGGATCTTTCCACTGTTTGGGTGGATTTCACCGTGTATCGCACCGACGCAAGCCGCGTGGCACCCAAGCAGCGTGTCGAGATATTGCCCCTTGATGGAACAGGTGAGACCGAGGGCATAATCGCCTATTTCGCCCCTGTTGGAGACGGCCCCAGCCAAAGTGTCACCGCCCGATCCGTCGTCAAGAACCCGAATGGAATTTTACGGCCTGGACTCTTTGTAAATGGGCAGATTGAGGTGGGGAGGGTTGACGCAAAAACAGTGGTGAGGCGCGAGGCGGTTCAAACATTTCGAGATTGGAATGTCGTCTTCCGCAACCGTGGCAGCGTCTATGAAATCGCAGTTGTGGAGCTCGGACTCGTCGATGGCGACTACGTTCAGGTGCTGTCCGGTTTGTCGCCCGGGCAATCCTATGTGGCCAAAAATAGCTTCATCGTGAAAGCGGACGTTGGCAAGTCTGGCGCAACACACGACCACTAAGGGGCGAGACAATGCTCGAACGTGTACTTCAGTTCTCGATCCATAAACGCGGTTTCATTCTGGCCGTAACCTTCGCAGTCGCGTTGCTGGGGGCATACAACACCACTCGCCTGCCCATCGACGCCGTGCCAGACATCACGAATGTACAGGTGCAAATCAACACCGAGGCACCTGGCTACTCGCCACTCGAGGCTGAGCAACGCATCACCTTTCCGGTTGAAACGGCGATGGCAGGACTGCCAAAGCTCTCCTATACCCGCTCCTTGTCCCGATATGGGCTCTCGCAGGTCACCGTCGTCTTCAAAGACGGCACGGATATCTATTTCGCTCGGCAGCTGGTCAATGAACGAATCCAAACCGTTTTGGGGCAACTGCCAGAGGGCATCGAGCCCATACCCGGTCCCATCGCAACCGGTTTGGGCGAGATTTTCATGTACACGGTCGAAGCACACGAGGGCACCCGCAACGAAGACGGAACCCTCGTAAGCCTTGCCGATCTCCGAACCGTTCAAGACTGGATCGTAAAACCCCAACTTCGGCATGTGCCTGGGGTGGTCGAGGTCAACACCATCGGGGGGTTTGAGAAGCAATACCACGTCATCCCAGACACTGAAAAGCTCCGCGCTTACGGCTTTAGCATTGACGATATCGTTCTTGCCCTAAAAGCCAACAATGCCAATATGGGTGCCGGCTACATCGAAAAAAACGGCGAGCAATACCTTGTCCGCGTACCCGGTCAAGTCGAGTCCATTGACGATATTCGGAACATCACAATCGCATTGCGCGGCGGACGCCCGGTCCAAATTAAGCGCGTTGCAGAGGTCAGGCTTGGTGACGAACTAAGGACCGGGGCTGCCACCGCTGATGGCCACGAAGTTGTTTTGGGAACCGTCTTCATGCTCATCGGCGAAAATAGCCGGGTTGTTTCTCAGGCCGTCAAAAGAAAGATGAAGGAAATCGACAAGAGCCTTCCCCCTGGCGTCTTCACTCGAACTTTGTACGACCGAACCGACCTTGTCAACGCCGCAATCACCACGGTGAGAAACAACCTCGTTGAGGGTGCGTTGCTCGTTATCGTTGTCCTTTTCGCCTTCCTAGGCAATATGCGAGCGGCACTAATTACAGCCCTTGTCATACCGCTTTCAATGTTGTTTACGGTCACTGGAATGGTCGCGGGGGGGATTAGCGGCAACCTGATGAGCCTCGGTGCCCTCGATTTCGGAATTATCGTCGACGGCGCCGTGATTATCGTGGAGAACTGCATCCGGCGCCTCGGAGAAGCGCAGCGCAAGCATGGGAGACTGCTCACCCGTGAAGAACGGTTGAAAACCGTGTTCGATGGTACCCGCGAAGTGCGTCGGGCCACGATGTTTGGTGAGCTGATAATCACTGCGGTCTATCTGCCCATTCTGGCCTTATCTGGCGTTGAGGGGAAGATGTTCCACCCCATGGCCTTTACGGTCATTCTCGCCCTTCTTGGCGCCATGATTCTTTCGGTCACTTTCGTTCCGGCGGCAGTGGGGCTGCTTCTCACGGGTAAAATCTCTGAGAAGGAAAACTTCATCGTTGGATGCGCCCGGCGGGCCTATGAGCCCACGCTCTCCTTTTCGCTTCGGTGGCGAATTCCGATTGCGGCCTCGGCGGTCGCTTTGGTCGTGGCCTCAGCCCTCACTGCGAGCCGCATGGGCACAGAATTCATTCCCAGTCTGGATGAGGGCGATGTCGCACTGCATGCACTGCGCATTCCGGGGACGAGTCTCACCCAGGCGGTGAGTATGCAGCACGCCCTTGAAGAGCGACTCAGCGCGCTGCCTGAGGTGAAACACGTTTTTGCCAAGATGGGGACAGCCGAGATCGCGACCGACCCGATGCCGCCCTCTGTCGCCGACGGTTTCGTGATCTTGAAACCCCGAAGTGAGTGGCCAGACCCAAAAAAACCGAAGCAGCAATTGGTGAGTGAACTCGAGGGTCAGGTCACCAATATGCCCGGAAACAAATACGAGTTCACCCAGCCCATCGAAATGCGATTTAACGAGCTCATCTCGGGTGTTCGGAGCGACGTAGCCGTCAAGGTTTTCGGTGATGACATGGAGAAGCTTCTTGAGACCGCGGAGGCGATCGGCGACCTCATTGAAACCGTCCCGGGTGCATCCGACGTGGGTGTAGAGCAGGTTACCGGGCTGCCTCTCATGAGCATCAAAGTCGACCGAGAGCGCCTCGGTCTTTACGGGCTCTCGGTTGAAAATGTCCAGCAAACAGTCGCGGCCGCAGTTGGTGGAGCAAAAGCTGGGGTCTTCTTTGAAGGGGACCGTCGGTTTGATGTCATGGTGCGACTCGCTGAACCCGCTCGCTCAGACATCGAAGAGATACGGCGTCTCCCCATCGCGTTGCCCCGAGCTAATCTGCGCGCTGGTTCGGCCCCACACGCCCCATCCATGCCCACCCGCTTTGTGCCCTTGAGCGAGGTAGCAAAAATTGAAGTCGCACCCGGCCCCAATCAGGTTTCCCGTGAAAATGGCAAGCGGCGTATTGTGGTCACCGCGAATGTCCGCGGACGAGACCTCGGCTCCTTTGTCGATGAAGCCCGTGGACTGATCGATCAGAAAATCGCTGTGCCTCCCGGTTATTGGGTGACCTGGGGCGGACAGTTCGAACAGCTCGAGAGCGCCTCAGCACGACTCAAGCTCATTGTGCCAATGGTCCTGATAATCATTTTTTTACTGCTTTACTCGACTTTCGGGAACGCCACAGACTCCGTGCTGGTCTTTTCGGGCATCCCCCTCGCGCTAACAGGAGGGGTGGCGGCGCTGTGGCTTCGCGGCATACCTCTGTCGATCTCAGCTGGCGTCGGGTTCATTGCTCTGTCTGGGGTCGCTGTCTTGAACGGACTGGTGATGGTTACGGTCATGAACAGCCTCGCTGCACAAGGAAAGACCGTTGATGCGGCTGTTCGCGAAGGTGCGTTGACCCGTCTTCGGCCCGTTTTGATGACCGCCCTGGTCGCGTCACTCGGCTTTGTTCCGATGGCGCTGGCGACGGGCACTGGAGCCGAGGTGCAACGTCCCTTGGCGACGGTCGTGATCGGAGGAATCATCTCCTCCACGCTTCTCACACTGGTCGTGCTTCCTGGGCTGTATCGAATGCTCCACCACAAAAAGGCTGTTTGAGGCCTGAGATCACCTTGAGGCCCGCACTCAAACCCTCACAGCCAGTCACCGCTCAGGGAATAATCACGTACGCAGCCCCTCTAGTGCCGCCCCAGTGGCTGGCACCGATCAGCAGATCGGCCAAACCATCGCCGTTGACATCGCCGGCCATCCCCACAGAAAAGCCAAAGTAGCCCTGGTCGCTCTGCCCACGCAGACTGTGGGTGGCCGTGCCCAACGAGGCCTCGCCCCCGGGGACGGGTCGATCCAGTGGTCTACATCACAGCCACGACGGAAGGATTCTGGCTGTCGTACCGAATGTTGAGCTGATCGCCCACCCGTGGAATCCCTGTCAGCGGCACCACGCACTGTGCTGAAGTCCTAAAGTCAGGCTGCCCCTCAGTGCTCACTTGTAGCGTGAGCTGAACAATCGGCTGCCCGTGACTGAATCCGCCGGTATCGGCAATGGACAGGACGCTCGCTTGGGCCGGCATACCATTCGTGCGCACATCATTCTGCGCGTCAACATTCGCCTTCATCGAGTTTGCCTGATCAAGCATTCCCGACATTTCCTTTCCAGCGAAGAGTCTCACAAACCAATCTGAAAATCCCATCGTGTCTCCTTATTGACAGTAGTTGCCCTTTATTTCTACTGGTGCTGTTGGACTTTCGCAAGCTTAAACCTCCAATTTCCCCGCATCTTTCCTCACTTTTTTCGCCCCGGCCAGATCCGATTCAACTCCCTCTTGGATGGAGGACTGGTGGTTTTCGGGGGGAAGAGTCTGTCGATGACCGGACTGGTTCTCTCAGGATTGCCTATGCGGAGCCATTCAAAACCATCGCGAGCACGACCTGGGCCATCACCACACAAGCACCCACGTTCAGCGCGGTAAAGGCCGCCCACTGACCTCCACTGGCGGGACGCTCCACATGATTCAACGCCAGTAGTCGAACAAAAACGGCGGCCGAACTGGCATAAAAAGCGCCTAAGAAACCCCAGGCAATGGTCGGCCCAATTTGGCTAGGATCATTCAACTGCGAAACCATCGCGAGAAGGCTCGACGACAAAATCAACACAGCCAAGGTCGGCAACTGCCGCACAAGAGCCTCAACCGGAGCACGACCAAAAAACTTTGCGAGACCGGCTATCAGTAGCGCACCCACTAGAACAAAGACGACCGCTCGAACATCGAAAAAGAGCCACAAGCCGGACCCCATGAAAATCGCAGTGAGAAGCACCGCCAGAAAAAAGCCCCCGGCTGCTGCGCGCTTGCCAAAGGGCACCGCCACAACCGCCTCTTGGTCCTCTGGCAAGAGCTCCAACAAAAGCTTGAATCCCATGGCGTACACAGCGGTCAAAAGGGCGACAGATATCCCAGGCCCAACGGCTCTGGGATCGTCCATCATCTGTAGCAATTGCACCAAGCCGACCATCGTACCCAAGAAGCCCACGGGCAACACGATGTCACTGGATAAACGCAAAGCCTGCCGGCTAAACCCCAGGAGCAGAATCGGTGGCACGAAGGCAGCAAGCACGACAAAGAGGTAGGCAAAAAGGTCAAAAAGGGCCATAAGGGCCTCGCTGTTGAAGGAGCAAAGGAGCGCCCATGCCCGGGTGGTAACCCCCTTTACAACGGAAGATTCGACCACGCCCTAAAGTGACGGGCCCCCTCTCGGGCTCAATCGAAAGACGGCGCCCAGGCCGTGGACCGGATCACCTCGGCTGGAAGCGTCATCCCGTGCGACGCGTTCGCAAAAGCGTCAGAAAAACCAGGCCCCAACCCCAATTGAACTTCTCAGGGGGCCCCGTTGAGCAAACACAGCAACGGATCGGGGGTGCCGGGATCAGAATCCGATTCAGTATCTTGACCGGTCTCCGCTCCTGTGCCCGAAGCGGTATCCAAACCCGTGCCCTGGCCAGCAAAGATTCCCTGCCTTTATAGACAAATCGATGTCGAACCTAGCGCGGTGTCCAGCTCTGACACCGATCAGTCGTGTACTGGGTCAAGGCATGACCCACAGCGATGATTGAAGCGAAGAGGCGCTCTTGGGTGTTCGGTCGATCAGGGTCGCATCGGGTACCCAGCCTTCGCCCATTAAACAACCCGTGACGCCTGCCGCCGGTGCGATGGTCTCCCACACGGTGAATTCCATCAACGACACATTGCGTGACTCCAGTGGAACAAAGCGGCGCCAGCCTGGCACCAACTCATAGAGTGCGTCTCCGACCGCTTCGATGTCCAGCACCTCGTTGTTCCACGGTGGCGGCATAAGGGGCTGATCTGCCCCTTCAAAGAACGGGTCGGATCGTGCGTCCACAGACAAACCATAGACAAAGTGGCGTGCACTCCAAGGGACACCGGGAGAGGGCCCGTACAGGGTGATCCCAGGGGAGATCTCATCGATAGCATCAGCCCAGGATGGCAGATGGAGGGCCACGGTTGTGCTGTGCTTACCCAGCCCTGTGGTGTGAACACGGCCCTGTGGGTTGGCACCCATATGGTAGTCCAACCCCAAGAGCGCTGCCTCCCGATAGGATGCATCGCCGGTCAGCCGCCAAGCTGCAACCAGAGCGCGCAGTGGCATGTAGAGGTTATTGCCCCAGCCGCTTAGGTTAAAATATCCGTGATCAGCAGCGTACCAGACCCGTCGGTAGGCGTGGGTCCCGGTCGCATCTCGCCAACCATCGGCGCGCCCGATGATGTTGGCTTGTGCGGCTTCGGTCCACCCTTCCGGAAAGCTCGCGGTGGACAAGGCCACATCCACAGCCTTGTAGATCTTGTTCTGCCACCACAGCTGGCCCACGCTGTCGAAGAAGGCCTCGTCCATGGATGGGGTCTCAAGCTCAGACATGAACATGGGGTCCCCTGTGGCCAGCCAGAGCTCGATGAGCGCCCAGACTCTTCGCTCGGCATCGGGCTCCGGTGCTTCGGTCCAGGTGTGGGTGCCAGCCTCGGTCATCCAGCTGGTCGAGACCCGAACCGCCGGGTTCGTCCCAAAGACATACGCAGCGGTGGCACTCTCAATAAACACAGCCCCCTCTTCGGCGGCCCCCGCCATCGTCAACGCGCGACCGAGCATGGCTGCGTATCGGGCGTACTCGAGTGAGGAATTTCGGGTGCCCAGCGAGAGGTAATAGGGCTGCTCGTCCGCACCGGGGTCATTCTCCTGGGGGTGGGAGGTCGCTTCGATCCATGTGCCGACCGCCCCGCTGGGTTTCTGAGCCTGCCGCCAGACCTCGACGCCCCAGCGGGCTTCATCGAGAATATCGGGGACTCCGTTACCGCTCTCCGGCAGATTGAGTTGCCCGTCGGTGAAGTTCTCGGGGAACATAAAGTAGCTCATGAGCAGATCTTGAACGCCCCGAAAATGATACGGCCGGCGGTCATAATCGCCTGCATCATGCCATCCGCCGCGCACGTGGTCGAGCCGCTCTGTGGTGGCGGTAGCGGCGACGGCCCCAAAGGCGCTGTAGCCGACAAAAGCACCTGTGCTGTCCTGAAACCCCCACCCCTCCGCGGCGTGATCTGCGTAGTCGTCCGCATCGGGAGGAAAGCCACCTTGATAGGTCTGGTGGATGTCTCCGCGCTCCCAAGCGGTGAATGGCTCAGAGATGTCGGTGCCACAGCGGTTGTGGTACAGGCCTCGGGCGTGGGTATAGAATGAGCGACCAAGCGGATCTTGGCCAAGCTCAAAGTCCCAAGAACGGCCCAGCCCCGGAATGCGCAGATAGTACGCGCCCGGCGTACTCAGTGCTGAATAGTCCATCTGATGGACTTGCTCGCCAGAGAGTGCCGCATCATCGGCTCGAAATTCGATGGTCCCCACAAACGCGACGTCACCGGAGGCCACATCGATGACCTCAAAAGCCTCGCCCTCAAAACGGCTGAGATCCACATTGCCTTCGTGGCTCGCCCAGGCGCCCAGATAAGCGTATTTGGCCGGCGCATCCGCGAGCTGCCCTTCTTGGTTGACCTTGATGGCCCATGAGATGGTCTCGTCCTCGTCAAAGTTGAAGTCGGTCTGGTTGCCCATTGCATCTCTCACCGCATACGGCTGACCGCTCTCCATCTGAAACGGGAGCTTGAGATACGAGAACAACACCGTGTGGGAGAGGGTGAGCTTCTTGAGATCCCGCTCTGGGGTCAACCTCGGCACCCAGACTTCGCGCACGGCCTGAGGCCAGTGTGTGGCCGTGGTCGGTGCTTGTGCTGGGTCGTCGCAGCCCGCTACCAAGAAGTGGTCATCCGCCCAGAGCATGTCCAACAGTTGGGGCCAATACCTCGCCACCGTCTCAACCCATGCAAAGCCATATTGGAAATTAAACCACCATTCCTGAATGCTGTCTTTGTTCTCTTCCATCGCCGCCAAGTAGTCGCCACAGCCCGCTTCATATCGGTCCTGCAGCCAGGCGATAGGGTCGGTCACAACCACGATGGTGTCATCAGAGAGCACCCGAACCTCAGTGGCCATCGATCCGGCCGCTGATGGGTCGAGGTGCTCAAAGTCACATCGCGGACCGGGCTCCCACACGAGAGAATCACCTGGACACTGGGGACCATCGCCGCCGGGGATCGCAGCGGTTTCGACCTCTTCTTCTGAGAGCGCCCGCTGCCAAAACCGAAGCTCGTCTATGGCCATCTCTCCGCCCCTCTCTAGGCCAAAGGTGCCCATTCGGAAGGCCCCTCCAAAGTGGTTGCTGGGGCTCACCAGTTCGCCACCACTGCTGCTCGGTGTGAGGACCCCGTCGAGGTAGAGCTGCACCGGAACACCCGACTCAAATCCGGGTGAGAGCACGAGTGCAAAGTGGTGCCAGCAGCCGTTCTCTGGGCGGTCGTACACGATGGTTTCGCGGTCGGAAGATGCACCACTGGTAAGGTGAAGGTGGCCCCACCTGACTTGAAGCTGAAGCATGGGGGTGCCCCAGGTTTCGTCGCCAAAGCCCATGAGCACGCCGCTGGTGGAGTTGCTCGGCAAAAAGTACCAACCTTCGAAAGTCAAGCCATCGGTGGTATCCACAGTGGTCAACGATTCGACCACAGCGCCATTGTCGGTTGTCTCCCAGGTGGGTCCATAGGCCCCATTGGCACCCCCGCGAGCATGGTCAGCATCTTCAAAGCCGCCAGCCCGAAAGGGGGTCGCGTCGTACAGCCCCCATGCATCCTCCCAGCCGTCGTCGAGTGGCCACTGGCCGAGGAGGCCGTCTGTCGAAATCGGGTCACGGATTGAATCGCCCAGGTCACCGGTATCGCCACCAGAACCCGTGTCCATCTCTGGGCTCACCGGCAGATCGGGAAATACAATCTCGCAATCATCGGGTTCCCCCGTGTCAGCATCGGCATCGGCATCGGCATCGGCATCGGCATCGGTGTCAGCATCGGCGTCCGCATCGGCGTCCGCATCGGCGTCGACGTCGGCGTCGGCGTCGGCATCGGCATCGGCGTCGGCGTCGGCGTCGGCATCGGCGTCTCCTGCAAACTTCCGTTCATCACCCCCACAGCCCACAGCCCACAGCATCAACAACGACATCCATACAGCGCGCATTCGTACCCCCGAGTGAAGAGTCTACACCATCATCAGGCCCCGGCCATTCCCCTGAGCTTACCCCACCAACAAGCCCAGTCAGCCGGCGGCCGGCGCGTCGTTTTAAAGTCACCGGGCGACGCCGCTCGATTGCAAGTGCTCGCCCACCGCTTTCCCAGGGCGAAGTTCATCTACATCCACCGTGACCCGTTCTTACAAGCCCGGGTCAGACCCCGGCACCCTAAAAGGGTGTGATCACAAGTGTGTGAGCGCCTGAACGGTACCCGTCAACAGGGGTCACGCCATCGCTTGAATCCCCGTTGGCATCAATGGGCTCTAGGGTGGTGGCGTCGATTGGGTAAGAACCGTCTTCGTTGATCCCCCACACAATATCTCCCCGCGGTGAAACCAAAACACCGTAAGTTCTGTCCGACATGGGGGTTATCATGGGGGTTATCATGGCGGTTGTCACCGCCGTCGGCACAGGAATTTCCGTCAGCGTTGAGAGGTCAAACACGTTGATTGGCTGCGAACTTCCATCGCGGGAGCTGTAATAAAGACGATCACCTTGCACGCTCATATACGAGCCCTTGTCACCGCCACCATCGGGCACCAGGGTGATGAGCGAGTAATCACTTGGGTCTATAAAGCTCAACTCAGCCACACCATCCAGACTGATAAAGTGGGCGTTATTGTGGGCCACGATGACCTTGTCAGCACTCCACAGCACCTGCTCTGCATACCCCTGAGCGCTGAGTGTGACTGGGTCCGCTTCTGGGGTCGACAAATCGGTATCCATGAGCGCCCATGCAACAGGATCAATGAACCAAACCTCGTTGATCGTGTTGTTGGTCTCGTCATTGCCATTGGCCACGGCTGCAGCAAGCATCGTCCGGTCTGGGGACCAAACAAGGCTCCGCGCGGCACGTTCTTCTGTGTCTCCGTCATAGATAATCAAGCGCCTGATCTCGGTCATGGTCAATGTGTCAATCTCGATGAGTGCAACGACGGTATCGACCCTGCCATCATCATCAGAGAGACCTTGGTAATGTGCACCATCCGTGAACAGCACGTACAGACTCGCGCCATCGGGTGATAGCACCATGCTAGCAGCCGAGCCTTCGCCATTATCTGATGTCGAGAGCGCCATACTCGTCAGGCTAGACATATTCACCGTATCGTACACATTGATCCGGTCTTCATCCTTTTCACCGGCGTAGACGAAGCGACCATTGTCCGACATGACCGCTTGTCGTTGCGCACAGGGGCCATCGATTTCAGCCGCTCGGCCCAGGGTCGCCATCGAGGTATCCATGACATCAAGGTCACATCTTGAACCGTAAATCATGGGTGAATCCATGAAGTGCAGGTCCACCGAGGTGATACCCGTGAGACCCGTGAAACTAACATTCTGGGTTTTACTGTCCCCGGGGAGCAAGGCCGCCGGACCATACTCAAGATAGGACTTGTCCTCTTCGAACCACAAGGTCCCGGTGCTCATGGATACTGCACCCGTGCTGACAGTGTCGATGACGGCTTTCAGGTTGAAAATCAGCCGCCGTTTGTCATTCTGAACGGTCAGCCCGACTGTCATGGTGCTAAAGTCCAAGGTCGCAGCCAAAGTGAGGTCTGCTGGCTGCTCATCTACAGTGACCGTGCCAGCATCTACATCGATGAGAAGCGTTGCGATTTGGGTACCCAACGGCGAGTGGTCAGCGTCGCAATCAAAGCTGCCGTCGGTGTCATCGCAGATGTAGCCGACCGCACAGTCGTCGGTGCCCTCAGCACATTCGTCGATGTTGGTGCAATCAAAGCTGCCGTCGGTGTCGCCGCAGGTATACCCATCGCCACAGTCGTCGGTGCCTTCAGCACATTCGTCGATGTTGATGCAATCAAAGCTGCCGTCGGTGTCGCCGCAGGTATACCCATCGCCACAGTCGTCGGTGCCTTCAGCGCATTCGTCGATGTTGTCGCAGGCGAAGCTGCCCACTGTGTCGCGGCATGAGTAGCCATCTGTACAGTCATCAGTACCTTCGAGGCACTCGTTGCGGTTGAAGCAGCTGACACCGTCGCCGGCGTAACCCTCATCACAAGTACACGTGTAGCTGCCATCCGTGTCTGCACAGCTCGCATCTTCATCACAAGTCGAAATCCCTTCGGCACACTCGTCGATGTTGGTGCAATCAAAGCTGCCGTCGGTGTCGCCACAGGTATAGCCATCGCCACAGTCATCAGTGCCATCAGCGCATTCGTCGATGTTGGTGCACTCAAAGCTGCCCTCGGTGTCGCCACAAGCATAGCCATCGGCACAGTCGTCGGTGCCTTCAGCGCATTCGTCGATGTTAGTGCAACTCAGCCCGTCGCCGGTGTATCCGTCGTCGCATACACAGGAAACCTCGGCCTCATCACATGTGGCGTTTGCATCACACTCCAGGTCGGCACAGTTCGGCTGAACTTCGCCGGTATCGATGACCTGGACCAATACCACTGAAGAAGCGCCGGTTTCGCTTACATCCTTATCACTGCAGCCCATGGTCAAGATACTGATAACAAAAACGGACTTCAGGAGAAATTGCACAAACACCTCGGCGGCTTTTACAGCTCGACGGCCACCTTAACATTGGCCGGACCAAGCATAAAACAAAAGAGTCTTGACTTTGGTCAACCCCGTTGGCGCCGGCATGGCTTGCTGCAACCGGTGCTGCCCGTTGATAATGCCGCCCGCCCCAGTATTCATCGAGCGATCATTCAAGCGCAGGGTCACCGCAGAATATTGAGCGCTCCTATCTCTCTCACATTCTCACGGGTGCCCTCTCCACCACCCGTCCGCCACCGTTTCATGACCCACCAACCTTTTTTGGTCGGACGCAGCAAGATTGTATCCCCACCCATCACCTCGGTACGGCTCAGTCGAATCACGGTGTCTCCCGTGACCAACTCCACCGCCAAGAAGTCGTCGGTGTACCGTGACACGACAAAGCGAAGCGGCCAGCCACCCGCTTTCGCCGGCCGGTCCAAATCTTTGGTCTGAGGTGTGTCTTCCATCAACTCAATCCGCATTCGGCCCTTTGCCTCGCCTGCGACCGTCACCCGCAAGCGCGCCCACACAGGCTCTTGGGCCTCGATCTCAACTGTCTTGACGTTTATTCGCGTGGGCTCGAGCAACACCCGTGTGGGCCGTTCAAATCGCTTGGATGTCTTCGAAGACAAGCTTTGGATAAAGTCATACTGACTGAGGCGAAGCACACCATTATTCGACTCCAAGTACCAGACAGCGCGCTTATCGGCCTCAGCAGGATGCTTCACGATGTGTGTGCTCTTTTCACCTTTGAGGGTGAGCTCCAACCAAGCACTGGTCGGCGGAAGACCTGCCGGCATCACGGACAACAAGGGCCACGCGCCTTCAGGATTCGGCGAACTGAGCATGGTCGCTGGTTCGCCATCCAGAAAAACTGGAATGGTCGCAGCGGCTTGCACGGCTTGTGCCTGGGCGGACTCCCCGGGGGCGGGCGAGCCACTGCAAGCCATCAGCGTTGAAAAAATCAATACCAGGATTGGACTGAAGAAACGGGAAGGATAAATCATCATATTTGGCCTATATCACCAACGCTGCCTGCTTTGAGCCTGGCGCCTGCCTGTAAGTATTTAGGTGATAAAATCCCCAAAATCGAGCAGCGGCCACAGCCACAGGGTTGCCACCGAAACCACAGCCTTGGCGTTAAGGGCTGACAAATGAACCCTCGATTTTCCCTACGCCCCTACCAAGTCGAGGCCATCAAGGCCATTGTTGACGCCCGCCGGCGAGGGGTCCGACGGATGGTGGTCGCCTTGCCAACAGGCTCTGGGAAAACGGTTATTTTTAGCGAACTTGCGCGCTTGGCTACCCGCCCAGTTTTGGTGCTTGCTCACCGCTCCGAGCTCGTGGCACAAGCAGCAGACAAACTCGGGCGCGCCATCGGCGACCCCAAACTTGTGGGCATTGAGCAGGGCTCCTCTCACGCCCAAGCCCCCTCAAAAGCGGTCGTCGCATCACTGCGTTCATTGCACCCAAAACGGCTCACTGCCCTGCGAAAACGCTTCGATTTTGGCCTCGTCATCTACGACGAATGCCACCACGCGGCAGCCGATGACAACCGACGGGTGTTGGAAGGGCTTGGGTGCTTCGGCCCCGACTGGACCGGCACACTGCTGGGCTTCACCGCCACCCCTTCTCGCGCCGACGGCAAGCCGCTCCAAGACATCTTCGAAGAGATGGTCTATCACCAGCCGTTGCTCCAAATGATCCACGACGGATTTTTGGCCTCCTTGCGCGGCTTTCGAGTGGAGACCGCCGCAGACCTGCGCATGGTCGGTCCTGCAGGACAAGATCTTGATGTGGAGGCCCTCGCTGAAGCCGTAGACATTGAATCGCGCAATGCGCTGGTCGCTCGCTCCATACAAGAGCTGGCTCGCGATCGACGGACGATTGCGTTCTGCGTCAACATCGCCCACGCAACACACTTGGCCCGCACCCTCAACCAAATGGGCATTCGCACCGGCATCGTTCATGGAAAACTGGCCAAAACCGACCGAGCTCAAGTGTTGCAGGACTTCCGCCAAGGCCACCTGCAAGCCATCACCAATGTAGGCGTGCTCACCGAAGGCTTTGACGATCCCGAGGTCTCCTGCATCGCCATGGCCCGCCCTACCCGCTCCGAAGGGCTCTACGCCCAATGCGTGGGCCGAGGCACCCGTCTGTTTTCGGGCAAAACAGACTGCATGGTGCTGGATTTTGTGGACCTCTCGGACCTGTCTTTGGTGGCTTTGCCCACCTTGGCTGGCCTGCCGGGGGCCCTCGACCTTCAAGGGACAGACTTGGCCGAGGCCGAACAACGCTTGGGACAACTATTCTTCAAATATCCGGGCTTTGAGCTTCCACCAGGGGCCATCACCTTGGCTGAAGTGCAAGACCGTGCCGCGGCCTTCGACCCACTCTCCATGGCGGTGGATCCGGAAGTCATGGCCATTAGCCAAAACCGCTGGGAATCTCTTGGCTCCCACGGCCTCGCGATTCACTTTTTTCGAACCCCCAAGACCGAGCGTCAAGGCAAGCTCTCAACCCTTGTGGTGCTTCGACGGGGACGGGGTGCCAAAAAGTGGCATGTGCTCATGGACGGCAAGAAAATGGCCACCTTTTCCAAGCTTGAGATCGCTGTAGAGGCCAGCGATTACGAAATCGAAAGGCTGGGACGAACCGCAGCCCGCACCGCACATCCATCGGCCCAATGGCGTGCAACACCACCGCCGGCTGACCTAATCGACCGCCTGGCTACCCACAAAAGCACCACCCCCGTCAGCAACTGGGGTGAGGCAGTGCGTCTGTTGGGTTTGCAAAAAACCCGCCTACACCGACCCGAATACCGCCAGCCATGACCAAAAACAAAACCCAACCCACCCTCGCCACCGTCTCCACATACTTAAACGGAATTGGCAAACAGCCCACCATGTGGGGAGCGTCCATGGTGGGGTACGGTAGCTACCATTACAAATATGACGGCGGCCGGGAAGGCGACTTTTTTCGCATCGGTTTCTCTTCGCGAAAGCAACATGAACGTGCGCTATCCACAGTGACATCCTGTTTTTTGAATTTGCATCCGGCTCAACCTCGACACCAAGATCACTCCGCCGACATCATTTTCAAACGGGGTTTTGTTCACAATCAGAGCCCCCATCGACCGGTCAAGCCCTACCCGAAAGCTAGGTCCATCTTGGCCCAAAAAACCAGGCCACCAATGCGTACCGTGTCCCTGAGCTTATCGGGTGGATTCGGTGGCGAAGGTATGAAGGGAATACCAAGACCGTGCCCTTCGACCTGAAATCGGCGTTGGTCTTCACCGCATCAAACTCAAAATCGCCGCCACAATAATCGTCGGCGCCACTCAATTGAACGGTGACCGACAATTTCCTATCGCGGGCTGAGTCCCCGCTCCAATGGACGTCATGATGCCAGCTGTAGTGGTCCCCAGTCTCAGCCTTGTATTCGACGAATTGTATCTCTGAGCGGCAGTCGACATCGATTTGAAAGCAGTTCTTGTTGGCCGCTTCCACAAATGACCACAAGATACTTCGAATCCACTCGTCATCGAGCCAGCGGACACTGCAAGAACGAATGCCTTTGATGGCGTCGGCCGTAGAAAAGACGGTGGCGGACTCTTTGGGTTGGCTCAGAGCGATATCGGTGATTCTATCGATCTGTTCGCTGTTCAAGATCGCCGGACTCACCTGGAATAGTTCACGCATTTCCGGAGTCTATAGTCATCCAAGGCTGGTGTCAGATGGTGGCGTCAGAGACGGCGTCCAAACGGTTGGGGCCAGCGGCGCCTTGGGCTCGATCTCATGCGAACGCGATGCCCGTGTACCCATCGCCGCCTCGGACACCTCAGCACAGCCAATGGCGGTGAGGGCACCGAGGTTGGGACTAAACTGTGGTGAGACAGGCACCGGAGACGCGTGACCAGGCCGGGGGTAGCACCGCGCAAAGAGGGCCATGGGCTATACTGCTGATTCTGCCGCCAATGGGGACCTTTTGGCGGTCATACTGTGGTGATTCATGGGTGCATACTTGTATTTCTTTGTTGCGCTGATTGGCCTTGGATGTGGGCAGCCGGACAAGGCCTCCCAGATTGCGACAGGAGCACCAGCGCACAGGCCAGAGGACACTGCAGCACCACCAATACCTGTCTGTGGAAACGGTGTTGTCGAAGCTGGGGAGGACTGCGACGATGCCGGCGAGTCGGCGACCTGCGACTTCGACTGCTCCACGGCCTCCTGCGGCGATGCCACCACCAACATCACCGCCGGTGAAGAATGCGATGATGCCGGCGAGTCGGCGACCTGCGACTTCGACTGCTCTGCGGTGAGCTGCGGTGATGGCACCACCAACACCACCGCCGGTGAAGAATGCGATGATGCCGGCGAGTCCGCCGCATGCGACACCGACTGCTCCACAACCTCCTGCGGCGATGCCACCATCAACACCACCGCCGGTGAAGAATGCGACGATGCCGGCGAGTCTGCGACCTGCGACTTCGACTGCTCTGCGGTGAGCTGCGGTGATGGCACCACCAACACCACCGCCGGTGAAGAATGCGATGATGCCGGCGAGTCCGCCGCATGCGACACCGACTGCTCC
>OBJC01000079.1_pt1 | contig 19077 bp, 16 predicted proteins | sample 1481521 | NCBI WGS metagenome assembly OBJC01 (sample SAMEA2341961, study PRJEB22496) | metagenome | biome: marine; feature: hydrothermal vent; material: water | place: Pacific Ocean | collected 2011/2012 | reverse complement strand
TATAAATGGTCATCAAGGCTTCGCTCGCAACGCCCGCACCCTCACCAGCCCAAAATATTTTGAGGCCCGTGGGCATCAATGGAAAATGCTCCTTTTCAAAGGAGTAAACCACGGCCATGCAGTTGTTCATGCCCAGGCCTTCCAATTCCGAGAAGTAGCCGCCGTAGAGCATATCGCCATCGTCGGCGTAACTGTCGTAGCGAATCTGCTGAGGGGCCGCCGAAACGGGGGAAGCGATGAGGGCAAGCCCGAGGACTGATGATCCAAACATGTTTTCTCCAAGACTGTGTAAGAGCAGCATATCCGGGACTGCAACACCTGACCCATGTGTTAGCAAAATGTGTTCCCACATGGTCTTGGAGTTTTTGTTGTTGTACCTCGCTGTTTTCATCGCTTTTGCATTCTCCGCTCCCGCCACCGCGTCCAATCTGATTGGATCCGCGGCCTTAAAACACCGCATTCCCTTGTCGCCCTCGCTCCACAAGGCCCTCGCCAATCGCAATCATCAAGAAGCGATTAATGCGCTTGAATCCATGGATACGGCCAGCCTCTCTGGACGACAGCGCGCCGACCATCAGTTTTTATTGGCGTGGTCATATTTGAGAACGGACACCCCTCAAAATGCCATCCCCATGCTGGCTCATGTCGAAGCCAATCAATCGGCACCTGGTGATTATCGGGCGCTGACCTTGGGCGAAATTCACTTGGCAGACGGCGCCCCACATCTGGCATCCGCTGCATTTTCGGCGATCGCCCCCAGCAGCATGCTTGCGCCCCGGGCTCAGCTTCAACTCGCCGCCGCCCATCAAGAAATCGGCGCCACCCGGGCAGCGATTGAGATCTACGCAAAGCTGGCCCTCCGAAATGACCCCGCTGAAGGTAGCGACATTGCCCTTCTTGCCCTCGCCACGCGCAAGGGCTTGTCCAACCCCAAGTCCAAAGCATGGTTGACGCGCCTATGGGTCCATTACCCACTGACTTCAGCCGGCAGAAAGGCCTCTCAAGCCTTGGGCACCCATGGGCCAAGCATTCAAAATCGCGGTGAGCGCACCTACCGACTGATGGAACTCGGCGCTTGGCGATCTGTCACCGATACCCTTTCCAGCAGACTTGCGGACTACCCATTGACCACGGCCCTCGGCTGCAAGGTTCACTACGCCTATGGACGGTCGCTGTTCAAGCGAAATCAGGTCACTGCGGCCGCCGAGATACTCGTCCCAGTGGGTACGAAATGCCCCGGTTTGGATGACACAAACGGCCCCAAAGCACTGTACCTCGCCGGGAAGTCCCTCGAACGTAAAAAGGATTGGGCGGGTGCGGCGCGGGCTTACCAAAGGATACCGGACCTCTATCCCGACCATTCCATGGCAGACGATGGGTATGCCCTGGGTGGCATCGCCTGGGTAGAGGCCGGCAAACCCAAAATGGGCCAAGCATTATGGGAGACCCAGGCCGACACCTACCCGACCGGCGACATGGCCGGTGAAGGATTTTGGCGCCTTGCCTGGAGCGCTTACCTCCGGGGCGAGCCGCACACGGCCATCGATTGGGCTGAGCGCATGGTTCGCGAGGTGCCCATCGGGGTCGACCCAATCCACGTGGTTGGCGCCAAATACTGGGCCGCGCGGTGGCGACTGTACCCCGATGTCGCCAATCCCCGGCAACTCAACCCTGACGCAGAGTCAGTCACTGAAGGGCTCGATGGCTTGGTCGCGATGTACAATAGTCATCCCACCAACTTTTACAGTCTTCACGCCGCGAATCGACTCAAAGAGCTTTCGGCAGCACATGTGGCGGCCCTGATTCATCCCGAGCCCGCCGACACCACCGCCAACACCTGGTCAGTTTCAGCCTCATTTATGGCGCACCCATCTACACAGCGGGCACTCAAGCTCGCGAGACTGGGTTTGGTGTCTGAGGCCCGGTCTGAGTTTCGCCAAGTCGATCTCGATTTTAGCCCTTCAGAACAGGCCCTAGTCTCATCGATCCACGCCGCCCAAGACCCATTCGCAGCCCACGACAAACTCCATAAATTTTTAATACACCAACCACCATCTAGTTTGGGCGCAGACCGGGACCGCATCCTTGTCCAAGCCTATCCAGATCACTATTGGGACCTTTTGCAAGCCGTGGCCAGCAGCTATGATTTTGATTCCCGTATTTTCCATGCCTTGGTCCGAGAGGAAAGTAGCTTTAATAAAGACATCCGTTCGTGGGCCGGCGCAAAGGGTTTGTCCCAGTTGATGCCCGCAACCGCGCGCCGAGTGGCCAAATGGCTCGGAAAACGGGTGACCAGCGCCAACATTAAGGACCCGGAACTCAATCTCGCCATCGGCAGCCGGTATCTCAACTATTTGTTCGGATATTTTCGGGAAAATCCTTATTTGGCCGTTGCCGCCTACAATGCAGGCGAGGGAAATGTTGGCAAGTGGGTCACCCGTTTTGGTGAAATCCCATCCGACGAGTTTGTAGAGCACATCCCATTTCGAGAGACACGGCACTATGTGAAACGGGTGTTGGGCACCTACCAGGCTTACCGGGTGATTCGTGGACCGGCCGCCGCACCACCCGACTGGGCCCACGCCAACCATGAAACCGGCCGCACAGAGCGCTGAGCGTTAAGATACCCCCATGCTAAGTCTCATCCCATGGCTGGTGTCTGCTCACGCCGCCACCCTCACTGTTGGTCCCGAAGCAACCTACACCACAATTTCGTCGGCCATCGCGGCCTCTGTGGATGGTGACACAGTGTTGGTCGGCCCCGGGATCTACGCCGAGGCCCTCTTTTTGGGTGACAAAACACTCACGATAAGCGCCTCAGAAAGCCCGGCCACGACCTTCATTACCGGCGACGGTGAATACACCGTGAGCATCAGCAGTGACGATGCGACAGAAACGGTCATCAACGGGTTTAGCCTCCAAGGTGAGGCGCACAGCTGTCTCACCACAAATGCGACAAACCTCACACTTATGAATATGGTTATTTATGGGTGTGGAAGTGCACTTACACCAGGTGGTGGTGGATTAAATATCCAAGGTGGAAGCCTGAATATGAGCGATGTAACCGTGAGGGATAATATGGCTCTGGATGGTGCTGGGCTGGCGGCCTCAGACGGTGCCATCATCAGCATCGACGGGTGTATCTTTCAACATAATATTGCTACAAATGGTGGCGGCGGCATCTCCGTGAAAACGGGTGCCTCCCTCAGTATCGATGACACTGAGTTTTTAGACAACCATGCTAATTTCGCAGAAGGCGGCGGTTTATGGCTGCTTGATGCTGGAACAACGAGCCTGAACAATCTTATCTTTCAGGACAACCATGCCTGGGCGATGGGTGGCGCTATTTCGGCCCGTAATCTTTCCGACTTTAGCATTCAAAACTCAAGCTTCGACAACAACGTCACGGGTGCCGAGTCTGGAGGCGGGGGTGCAATCGCTGTTCACAGCTCTAACGTCTCGATATACGGGCTTGGCTTTTCAGGAAACCTCACAGCCGGCTCGGGTGGCGCAATTTTTTCTGACGAAAGTGTGGTTTCGGCGGACAACATCACGCTTGAAGACAACACGGCACTTCGCAACGGTGGCGGGTGGCACCAAGACAGAGGCGATCTCAGCATCAGCAACACCCTGTTTATCAGAAATATTGCAGGTTCGGATGGTGGTGGCCTTTTTTCTAGCGCTGACTCATCGATGATTTCCGGCAGCCGTTTAGCCTGGAACGAAGCGAGCGGCGGCCAGGGCGGCGGCATTAAATTGATGAGCGTTAACACCACTATCTTTGAGGTAGACCTACAGCGCAACACCGCGCGAGAGGGGGGTGGATTGTATGCGCAAAATGGCGCCACATTCGCCATGTCCATGTCCATCATTCAAGAAAATGAGGCGATATTCTCAACAGGTGGGGCTTTGGTCATCGGTGATACAGCTACCAATGCGACACTCCAGAATAATAATTTTTTGGGCAACGGTACCCTGAGTTCAGGTGAAATCGCTCAGATTGGCCTCGGCGGGATGGCCGTTGACCTGCGAAACAACATCATCGCCGATGGCATCAATGGTTTGGGCGTCGGCATCGTCGGCGAGCCTCCTGAGTCTGTGCTGTTCACCCACAACAATATTTTTTCCAATGACGGCGGCAGCCACATACTCGACAGCTCGCCTGCGACAATAGCGGAAAATATCGCTCTCGACCCAGGCTTTGTCCGCCTTAGCCTAGACCGGAATTTTACGAATGATGACCTTGATTTAATGGCCGACAGTCCTTGTTTCGAAACCGGTGACCCAAGCTTGGCCAGCCCCGATGGTCGCGCGAGCAATATTGGTGCTCGGGGCCTTTCATCTGCCCCAGACCCCGACTCGGACGGTGATGGCTACACCCTCGTTGAGGGTGGCGATTGTGATGACGAGAACCCAGCTGTCCACCCAGAGGCCGAGGAGGTCTGCGATGATGGAATCGACAATAATTGCGATGGTCATGTAGACGAAGGCTGTGATTCAGACACGGGCCTGACCACAGACACCGGTGAGCCTGAGCTACCGGTTGACGTTGATGACTCCGGCGACATGCCCACGTCAGGCGCGCGCGATGACCTAGATAGTGGCGCCGATGGACTGATTTTTGGCGACGATGGCCATCTATACGAGATAAACGGTCAAGGCTGCCAGTGCTCAGGCACCCAAAGTCCTCCACTGTGGTGGGCTTTTGCCCTGCTCCCCCTAATCACTCAACGCCGACGGACACCATGAGCACCCTCCCCCCTGAAATCGTGCCTTTTGACCACGCACAACGGCTGACCATCGACTTGATGCGCACCGTTGTGGACAGCCTCGAGTTGGGAATGAGCGAGCGTGATGTCTATGAATTGGCCCTAGAGGCCGCGGGCGCTTTCGGGTTCACGGACTGGTTTGCCAAGCCCGAGGTTCGCTTCAACGGCGCACGCTCCATCTTTCATCGCCCCTCAGCAACTGTGTTTCTCAAGCGGGGTACCCTGGTCGAAATCGACCTCGCCCCTGCAACTGACTCCGCTTTCGGCGACTTCGGAATAGGGCTCTGCTTTGGCACAGATGAAGAGCCGGAGATCATCGTTGAGGCCCGCGAGGCCTGCCGGGCCGTGTGCGGTTTCGCCAGCCGCTTCAAGACCGTGGGCGAGCTGTTCGTCTTCGCCGAGAGTTGGGCCAACAATCACCGATTCAGCCTGGGAGGCGCGCGCTCAGTGGGCCATATGGTGCCGCTGTGTGAAGGTCCTTTCGCCGCCGCCTGGCCAAAGACTGCACGGCTGTCCGTCTTTTTACGACGGTGTCAGGTTCATTTTTTAAACCCGCGTCGTGTGATTGGCATCTATTGCCTAAGCCCTCGGGTGGTCAGAGACGGTAAAGCCATGTGTTTCGAAGAGATGATTTACATCGAAGGCGACATCAAACGCATCTTGGGCCGAAACGAAGAAGACGAGATCGGGACGATCTGATCTACAGGTATCCGACGCCTTATTGGCGGATGGCCTCCACAAGCTCCCGGTGGCGATCCGGATCTTCAACACCTTCAAAGTGTAGGCCGTACAGCCGATAGCCTTCACCGGCCGAGAGATCGTTCACACGGGCGCGGACTTCAATGGCATCGGTGCCCTTGGACCCGAGCCGGACGGTAATTTCACCGCTCTGAACAAAAATCAACTTGAAGTCATCTGGGACTGAAAAGCTAAGGCCATCGATGGCCAGGTCCACCAGGCGCACAGGCTCACCCAATAAAGATATCGCTGGGCCGCTGGCCGGAACAAGCTCGACGCAGTGGTTTACATTTTGTTCAGGGTTCCGGGATTCAGCTTCACCCCAGTTGTCGATAAACCCAAGTAACAGACCTTCTTGATTGCGCTCAGGCACGGGTACACCGGCACGAATGACGCTGGCCTGGAATGTGTAAAACTTCGCTTCAAAGGCCAACCAGATACGAACATCTTCGCCGCCCACAAAACGACGTTCACCGGTGGTAACGACCAACCCGCCACGCTCCACTCGAATCACTTGCGCACGGATCCACCCCTCACCCCTCACCTGTATTTCACAGGCGGAGCGCTCTTCTGCTGCTTCTTCAAGGATGCGTCTTGGGTCCATACCGGGGCCTTGTATCCGATGCTTGGTGGTGCGGCCCGATGTTGGCTATGACAGCATGAGAATCGGAGCTTTCATGAAAGTCGCGCACATCACGGATATCCATGTCCAAACACCACCCCGCCTGACAGACCTGACCGGGAAACGCCTGCTCGGCACCGCCAATCTCTACCTACTTGGTCGGAAAAGCAAGTTTTCACAGGCGGCTCAAACCGCAGCCGTCGAGGCGGTCGTGGCGGCCAATCCCGATGTTGTGGTGATCACTGGGGACATATCTGCCCAAGCTTTAGATGCTGAGTTTTCGGCTGCTCGCGCTTTGCTCGACCCGGTCCTTAAACGCTTCCCAACTGTCATGATCCCAGGAAACCACGACACCTATGTTCGGGAAAACACACCGGGAGATCGCATGCGGGATCTTTTCGGCGATTGGATGGGAGATGGCAGCCCTGCACTGATCACCCATGGGGATATTGCGTTTTTGACCTTGGAGACATGCCGCTGCCACCCCCTCTCAAGCGGGTACACCCCGAGCGCACAGCTCGCTCAGGCATCTGAACTCCTGGCCAAAAATCCAGCCCAGTTCACCTTTTTATGTATTCACTACCCACTGGTTGGTCGGGATGGTCACCCTTATGGGCCTGCCAGCCGTGCCTTGTCCAATGGCGATGAGGTCCGCACGTGGGTGAGCGCCATGCCAGGCATAGATGCCATCGTCCACGGTCACGAGCACCATGGATTCCGGTCCCAACTTAAGGGACCAAATGGGCCGATCAGTATTTTAAATCCAGGGGCCAGCGGCTACGCATTCCTGCCAGACGTCGACCGCACCGCTCACCTTTGCTTTTACACCATCGAAGGAGACAAGCTCAGCCATGTGGACCGAATGCGCTTCGACGGTGAGCATTTTGTTGACGAAATCGGTGGGGCTTGGGCGAGTGGCCGCTGAGGCCTAGCTGTGAAGCCGAACCTGGTCCCCGGCGACCGCGATGACCGCCGCTTCATGTTGGGCAATCTCCTCGACCCGTGCATACACCTCTGCCTGGGGTGAGGCCGTCGCAGCCAAGTCCAAATAGGTCTGATGATGCCTGGCCTCGCTCTGGAGCAGCCCTGAATACAGGCTTACCAAGGCCTCATCTTGGAGGTTCTCGGCCAGCAACTTCATCCGCTCACAGCTGCGGGCCTCGATGAACGCACAACAAATCATGGTGTCTATAAATCGCTTTGGTTCTTCTTTTCGGATGACGCGATGCAAGCGTGCGCCGTAGGTGGAGGGCTCTTGGCGTTCGAATTCCCCTCCCCGGGCGTTGATGATGCCCAGAACCTGTTCGAAATGCCGCAACTCTTCTCGTGCGAGCGTGGAGAGGGGCAGCATGAGGGCGGATCGATATTGGTACCGAAAAATAAGGTTCAACGCAGCCGAAGCCGCCTTTTTTTCACAGTGCGCGTGGTCGAGCAACACCGCATCCATATCGGAAAGCGCTGTACCAATCCATTCGGGCCGACTGACTGAAGCCAAGCGAAGCATGTGATCAGGCGCCTTGGCGCGTCTCCAAAATTTTCTCACAGCCAATAATCATCTCAGAGAGCACATCGGCGCCATACACTTTGCGGATCACCTCTTGGTATTTTCCACCAAGAAACTCTTGATGAGAGACGACCGCGCCGACCTCTTCACCTTGTGGGCCGCAGGTGCTAGCGACCAACACACCCTCGCCTGAGATGTCCACCCGTGAACGCCTGGTATCTGATTCTTTAAACCACTCTGTCTGCTGGGCCATCGTTGCCTCCGTCTTGTCAGCGTGGGTATCCGATACTCAGCCTTGGGGCAAAAGCCGCGTCAAGGACGCAAGGAGGCCACAGCAACCAGTTCGCCTATGTGGTGGCGGTAACGCTCGGAATTATTTGACTCTTCTGGTGCGATCGGATCACGCACATGGGCGTATGCAACCGCCGCGGCCCTTATTTGAGACTTTTGGGCTTCCCGAATATCGGCATCCCAATCCCGGCCAATAAAGCCCAATAATCTGGCGCTGACTTGATCGGTGTCGCCCACCAAATCTTGGTACTGAACGGTCAACACTTCCAGCGGAAGCACCTGTTCCCAATGCTTCATTAAGCGGTGATACTGCGAAAAATAACTGCTGATCGCGTCGAGCCGATTGCTAAATGCAAACGATGAACCGCCAAAATGTTGGAAATAACAAGACAGACAGGTGTCGACTGGATCGCGGACGGTGTGGATGACCTTGGCTCCAGGGGTCACGATGGCCGCAAGTCCCAGGTGCAAGAAGTTGTTGCTAAAAGTATCCACCACGAATGGGGCACCAGACACACGCCTTAATGACTCCATTCTCGCCATTGATAGCTTGGCTACCAGTTCGCCATCAAGGTCCGAAATCAATTCGGGGTATCGCCCTTCCACGCCAACAAAATGACCGATCTCGCGGGCCATTGTGGACAAGTCGTCGAGCTCCCCAGCCACAAATACATCTGAATGTTGGCCCAAGACCTTTGACACAAGCCCGCTACCAGACCGTGGCATGCCGCACACCAGAACACTCGCCGAAGTGTCGATAGTCGGGCTTGACATAGACGCAAATAATGCAGGTGTAAACGTACTAATCAGAGAATCAACGAAGTGTTTATGGGCTGCAGCATCATAGCCGCTGGCCTGAGCCTGATTGGCCCGTTGATAGGCATCGAAGGCCGCGTCAACATTGCCCATCGAATCCAAAAGGTCACCCTCGGCAAAGCGAAGCGCCACCTCGTCAGACCTGGACACCCCTGGGCGGATTGCACGGCGAACCACCGGAAGTGCTTGGGCCGCCTGGTCTGTTTTTCTGCAAAGCGTCGCATAGCTAGATGCAACTTTCACATGTGGCCTAATGGCAGAGATAAATGGACGCAAAACGGCCATCCCTACCTCGAGTTCACTGCGCATGGCCAACACTGTAGCCAGGCCACTGCTTGCATTTTCGCACTCGTGGTCCCGCTGAAGCGCCTCTCTAAAGCTGTCCTCTGCCTCGCCAGGCTTACCATCTTCCACCAAAAACCAACCAAATTGAGTTCGAAAACTGGCGCTTGCTGGGTCGAGGTCGATTGCCTTTTGGTAGGCCTCCCTCGCTTGGCTGGCTTGTTCTGAATGTGCAAAGGCCTGAGCCAAGTTGGCATGAAATATCGGATCATGTGGATTGAGGTTTATGGATGTGCGAAAACACTGTTCTGCGGCCATATACCGGCCCTGAGCAAGCCGAGCCAAACCCAAGTGATTGAAGGCCTCTGCATCTCCTGGATTCTTCTGAACATGCTCCTCATAGACCCGCTCCGCCTCCGAATACTTTTTCAGGTCGAGTAAACAGCGGCCAAAATTATATCGTGCATTGGCATTGTCTGGCTGCGCGGCCATCACCTGACGGAGGTGGGGCAATGCCTCTGAATGCCGGCCTTTTGCGGCCAGACACATTCCGAGGGCATCGCGCGCTTCTGTGTCTTTTGGATCGTGTGCAACGGCGAAACGCAGATGTCGAATCGCGCCATCATGGTCTTCCGAGCGATGTTTTAGCAGTCCGGCCATAAGGTGGGCCATGGGGTGGTTGGGCACGTATTCAAGCACTTGCAAACATGCATCAAGTGCTGCGGTGGTGTCACCTGCCCGAAAAGCTTTTTGCGCTGCACCGAGCGCCACGAGAATGGGATTGTCCTTGTCCATGACTCGTATATCGAACGGAGCGGCTCAACCTTGAGAAGAATCAAGCCTTCCGGTCGTAGCGCAAAAAGATTTCATCCCCGAACACTTCCAAATCTGCGAGTCGAAAATTCTGTATCTGTTCGGAAGAAAACCCGATGCCATCGGCTAACGTCGGCGCACCAGCACCACCGATGATGCGCGGCACCAAGGTCATAAAAATAGTATCCAAGCGCTGAGCTGCGACCAATTGAAAAATCAGGTCTCCCCCACCTTCCACCAAAACCGATTCACACCCCATCGCCTGGAGCAGGTCTAAAACATCGCAAGGCCCGTCAGCTTGATGTACCTGAGCCCCAACCGCCAGATGTGCGTCGACATCCAGCCCTGCCGGTCCAAAGACGTGAAAACTTACCTGGGGCTCCTCCCAAGGCACACTAAGGACATTCGCGACACCTCTCCGCGTGAGCACCGCATTGATTAGCGGGCGTCTGCCCTTCACAAAGGCCAGACCCTGAGGCTCGATGATGGGCGTTGGCCCCATCCGGAAGGTCGACCCTCCCACCAACACCGCGTCAGCCTTGGCCCTAAAAATACCCATACGGCGGCGATCTTCGTCTGAACCCACGTTCATCGACTGGCCATCAGCCGTACCGATACGTCCGTCGAGTGACACAGCGGTGTTCGAAAATACCCGCATCAGACAATATAATCCGCAGGTGTGCGAGAACAGCTCACGCTCACCGCGGCACAATGAGGCATATCAGCGGGCTGTTTGGTGACCTTGACCAACACCTGGTCCACGGGAAACCGGGTACAAATGAGTTGTGCAACCGCCTCAGAAATCGCCTCGATCAACCGCCACCGCCGACCCGCGAGCAAAGCCTTGATCGCGGTATCCACTGCGGCATAGTCGACGATCCCGACGGCCCGGTCAGCCTTGGCTGAGGCCCGCCAATCTGTTCGCGCTTCGAAATCGACCACCACTGTTTGCAATTGTGCACGCTCTTCATCGCCAAATCCCACATGGGTTTGGTAGCTAAAACCGTGCCCGCATACCCGATCAGCCATGACAATCTCCTGCGCTGTGCGCCTTAATCGACTGCCACCTTGCCGGCACAGGCAAAGCTTAAGGGTTTGACGAACCGGCGGCAGAATGGCAAATTCCAATCAAGAGGGTCCCAAACATGCGGATTTTAATCGCTTACCCACCAATGCTGTCATCCAAGGGCAGCCCTATGCTGACCCAAAACCGGCAGTTTCAATGGTTCCACGAGCCCAGCTACCTGTACCCTTGCGTACCCGCATATGCGGCCACATTGCTAAAACAGGACGGCCATGAGGTTGCATGGTGTGACGCCATCGCCGAGAAAAAGGACTGGTCCCAGTTCGCCAGCCTGTTGGAGAGCTTCAAGCCCGAGTTGGTGCTGATGGAAACCAAAAGCCCTGTGGTACGCCAACACTGGGTGATGGTCGATCGCATCCGTGCGCTGGTCCCTGGGGTGCGCACGGTACTGATGGGTGACCACATCACCGGCAACCCGGCTGAGACCATGGAGCACTCCAAGGTGGACTACCTGTTCACTGGGGGCGATTGGGACTTTTTGGCGCAAAACCTGGTGAACCACATTGAACGTGGTGACGAACTAGCGGGGGGGATTTGGTATCGAAAAGACGACGATACGCCCGTCGATACCGGCCCATACAAAAACCTGGGCGACCTCAACGCGCTTCCATTTATCGACCGAGACCTCACAAACGCCAATCTGTATTTTGAAAAGTGGAAGAAGCGCCTACCCTTTATGTGGACCATGGCTGGCCGTGACTGTCCCTACGGAAAGTGTACCTTTTGCTCGTGGACTGTCACCTACCCGAGCTTTCGAACCCAGAGCCCAAAACGGCTGGTGGACGAGATGGAGTACATGGTCAAACATCACGGGGTGCGAGAAATCTTTGATGACACTGGTGCGCTGCCTGCCGGGAACTGGGTCACCCGATTGTGCAACGAGATGATCGACCGAAAGCTAAACGAAAAAATCATCTTCGACTGTAATTTTCGCTTTGACTACTTCAACTCCAAAAACGTGAAGTTGATGAAGAAGGCAGGGTTTAGAAAACTCATTTTGGGGATTGAAAGTGCATCTGAGCGCACCATCGACATTCTCGACAAAAAGCTGACGCGAGAACAGATAATCGAAGGCTGTAAAATGGCCTCAATGGCGGGTCTTCAGCCTCATTTAACGGTGATGGTTGGCTACCCATGGGAAACCCGCGAGGATGCCTACGAGACACTTAAACTTGCCCGGTACCTGATGAACAAGGGCTATGCACACATGCTTCAGGCCACCGTGGTCATGCCCTACCCTGGGACGCCTTTATTTGATTTGTGCCAACGAAACGGGTGGATACGCTTTGATCCCTTGGAGTACGAGCGCTACGATATGACCGAGCCGGTCTGCACCTTGACGGACATGAACGAGCAAGAAGTCGTCCAGATGGCAGGCCAGTTTTACAAGCTGTATATGCACCCGAAATTCCTGATGCACCAACTCAGCCAAATGCGCAGCATTGAGGACTTGGACTACGCCTTTCGGGGAGCCAAGGCCGTATGGGGTCATATGAAGGATTTTGCAGCCATCAGAAGCTGAGTGAACGCGATAGGCTCAGCAGATGGCACCCCATAGAATCGGAATCCTCACCGGTGGCGGCGACGCTCCTGGCCTAAACGCAGTCATTCGCGCTGTCGTCAAATACGCGGTCGGAAAGCTACACTGGTCCGTCATCGGCATCGAAGACTCCTTCAATGGATTGCTCGAGGCGCCCCATCGCATTCGAGACATGAGCCCCAGCAATTGCCAAGGTTTACTTCAAAGAGGCGGCACGGTCCTCGGCACCACCAACCGGGGCGACCCTTTCGCCTATCCAGATGGAAAAGGCGGCATTGAAGACCGTTCTGAGGGCTTGGCAAAGGCCATTCGAGAACAGGGCTTAGAGGGATTGATCGTCATCGGTGGAGATGGGACACAGGCAATAGGTCTTCGCTTAATGGACACCCATGGCATCCCGGTTGTGGGGGTACCGAAAACAATCGACAACGACCTATCTGCGACCGACCTCACCTTTGGCTTTACTTCAGCTGTTGAGGTCGCGACCGATGCCCTAGACCGCCTCAACACCACTGCTGAGTCTCACGACCGGGTGATGTTGCTTGAGGTGATGGGACGCGACGCGGGCTGGATTGCCTTGTGGGCGGGTGTAGCCGGTGGCGCTGACTGCATCGCGATACCCGAGATTCCTTACGATCCTGACCGTTTTACCGCGAAAATTAAAGAGCGCCGCATGAAGGGCAGGCATTTTACCTTGATCGTTGTCGCCGAGGGCGCACGCCCCATGGAGGGCGAGAAGTGGCCTTCAGAGGTGCAACATGGGAAGGGGCGAATCCAAACCGAGGGTGCAGCGAGCACCTTGGCACGGCTGCTGACTGAACGCATGGACGTCGAAACCCGCACGACCGTTCTCGGACACCTTCAGCGCGGCGGAAGCCCTGTCGCATTCGACCGCGTTTTGGCCACACAGTTCGGGGTTCGCGCTGTAGAATTGATCCTTGCAGGCCGCTGGGGCGAGATGGTTTGCCTCAAGGGCCACGAGGTCGACTCGGTGCCAATCCGTGATGCCGTCGCCGCATATCGGACCGTCAGTCCAGACCATTCACTCATCGCCACAGCCCGAGCGGTGGGAATTGAGTTTGGGGCTTGAGCGTGCCCAGCACCCTTCTGCACACCACCGTTTTTTATGATGGAAGCTGCGGATTGTGTCATAGGGCAGTGCAGTTTTTATTGGCCCGTGACCCACAGGGTTTACGCTTTCGCTACGCCCCTTTACAGGGCAGCACGGCATCCACATCCCTGGCGTCCATCACCCCGTTACCCGACAGCATGGTGGTCCAAACACAGGAGGGCATCCTGCACACTCGGGGTGAAGCCGCCCTTGTCCTGGCCAATAAAATCGGCGGATGTTGGCGAGTGTTATCGTGGGTTGGAAGGGTATTTCCAAGGTTTTTACGGAACTTTGGATACGACCTTATCGCAAAATATCGCTATGATTGGTTTGGACGAACATCGGCAAGCTGTCCGCTTATGACACCATCTCAACGAGCATTTTTCCTAGACTGAATCCCGACACATTTTGTCGCAAAAATAGATCAGCTGTTGGCTTGAGCACCGTTGATGATTTTGAGCGCATCCGACATGGCCAAGCGTACCCCATCACGCTCAAAAGACAGGCGAAACTCACAGCCTGAACGCCACTGGTTACAGCCCCAAGCTTGACGCCCAGCCACAATACGGCCGGCTTCACACTGTGGGCATTGGGCACCAACCGGTCCGCTGGGCTCGGGTGGCTTGGCAGTATTTCTGGACTCAAAGATAAACTTCACCTTTGCATTTTCATCAAGGTGCATCGCCGCCGAAAAGGCCTTTCCTTTTTTGGATTTAAAGCCCTTCAACGTATCGGTTGTCTCACCGGCGAGCAGCTTTTTAACCACACGCTTGGACACTGCGCGCTTGGCGATGCTCTTAAAGATGACAAAATTACAGGCCCGTCCAGACGCGCAGGTGTACACCCTCGCCTCTTCGCGTACAGGCTCTGAGCACAATGGACATGCGCCAAGCACAGGCCCGTCAGGGGGCGGTCGGCGTTCTGCTGGAGGGGGTTCAGCGGCCTCAATCGCTGCCACAATTTCAGCGATAGATACCGCGACTGCGGCCATAAAGTCACCACGGGGCTCTTGCCCTTCAGCGATTTTACTTAAACGTGCCTCCCACTGCCCTGTCAACTGCGCGCTTTTGAGCTCTGGTACGGGAATGGCAGCAATCAAGGCAATTCCACGGTCGGTGGCCAATAAATCCCTGCCCTTTCGAGAGATGAAGCGCCGGTCGATGAGTGTTTGAAGAATCGATGCCCGTGTGGCTGGCGTGCCCAAACCCGCACTTCGCATCGCCCGTTTTAGCTCCGCATCATCCAATTTGGCACCGGCTGTTTCCATCCCGCGCAAAATGGTCGCGTCGTTATGGTGTTTCGGTGGCTTCGTTTCGGATTTTTTGAGGCTTGCCTCATGTACAAAGGCATCCTCACCGAGCTGAAGCAGCGGCAGTGTTTTGTCTTTTTGGCTCTTTGTTGGGGCATCAATTGCCTGCCAGCCGATCTGTTTACAAATACGACCTTTGGACCGAAAACACAGCGGACCCGCCACATCGTGCCCCGCCTTGACTGGGACCTCCACCACGCAATCGGTGAGTGCAAAAATAGCATCGGGAGACAAGGCTGCGAGCAGTCTCCGCGAGACCAGGTCAAAAATGCGCTTCTCGTTTAAGTTTAAACCCGCAGCCATCGGAGAACGCCCGGTGGGTAAAATGGCGTGGTGGTCACCCACCTCCTTCGCGTTGACAATGCGATCGGTGATGCGGAGTGGCTGGGACTGAATCTCAGCAACAAAGGGCGCATAGGGTCCAACGCCAGATATGCCCTGAAGCACATCGGCCAAGCCAGGCACTTGGTCGGGTGTCAAATACCGGGCATCGGTCCGTGGATATGTGAGCAATTTATGACGTTCGTAGAGGCTTTGCGCGATATCTAAAGTTTCTTTTGCAGACAGCGAAAAGCGTTGGTTTGCCTTTTGTTGAAGGCTGGTGAGGTCATAAAGCAAGGGCGGTGGCTCGGTCTTTTTCCGCTCATCCAAGCGGCTAATGATTCCAACTTGGGCATCTGCCGCCGCCACAATCGCTTGGGCTTCAGCCTCTGTGCTCAAGCGTTCTCCTGCTTGCACAGACTCTTGCCCAGCGCTCTTTTGGGCAGGGCGAAACCAACGTCCCACCCAGGCCTGTGATGCATCATCATTTGAAGCACTAGATTTGAGGCCGAATGTGGCCTGGATGGTCCAAAAATCCTTGCTCTGGAAGTTGGCGATTTCGTGATCACGGTCGACAATCATGGCCAAAGTGGGCGTTTGCACTCGCCCGACGGATAACAACTGGTCTCCACCGCCAGCCCGAGCCAAGCAGGTCATGGCCCGTGTGGCGTTGAGGCCGACTATCCAATCGGCCTCAGAACGGCAGCGTGCTGCATCAGCCAACGGTTCGTACTCAAGACCATCGCGGAGATTCGCCCAGCCCTTTTTGATGGCCTCGTCGGTCATCGATGAAATCCAAAGCCGCTGTACTGGGGCCTTACATCCCAGGGCCTCGTAGACGTAGCGAAAAATCAGCTCACCTTCTCGCCCCGCATCGCAGGCATTGACCACAGCACTCAGGTCTTTGTCCTTAAACACCCGTTTGAGGTGGGCCCAATGTTCGGCAATTCCCTTGCGAACCTTCACCTTGAAAGTCGTCGGCACCATCGGCAGGGTGTCAAACTGCCATTTTTTCCAGGCTGGATCGTATTGTGCTGGCTCGACCAACTCGACCATATGTCCGAAACACCAGCTGATCACCAAGCCATTGCCATGCAGACAACCCGGCCCTTTTTTGTCGGCGCCCAGCACTCGGGCCAGGTCTCGGGCGACAGAAGGTTTTTCTGCGAGGACGAGGGTGGTCAAAGTCAGGCCGGGGGAGGAGGTAAAAAGTAGAGGCGGTGGGAGATGCAGTGTGCTTACCCGGATTGTCTTAACGCAATGCTGACTGTATCCAACCCAGAAGCGCGTTGGCGTTTAGCCATGGGTCTGTGGTTGAGATATATCCCTTCGATGCCATGGACATTTTTGTCATATTTGGCCTGCCTCTTGGCCAGCTTGAGCAGCGGGTGCGCCTCAAAACAGGGAATTTCCTTTCAACCTGAGGGGAGCGACCGTGCCATTGAGAGCAGGCCGGCTTGGCTGAAAGGTGATTTTGCCAAAAATGACCAAATATTATGCCTGGCTACAGAAACTTCACCGCGGTGCGGGCCCTTGAGTTCAGGGGTAGAGGCTGACCCTTTGGTACAGCTGAGCGAGATTTCAGGTCACACAGCCATTTGGATCGGTGGGCGTTTCGACCTCAGCATTCCTCGCCTATTCCAATGGTCCCATGACGGTTGGCAGCAACAACCCCTTCCACCTGTCGTTCAAAATTCAGCCGACACACGCTGGGTCCCCACTCCGGGGGGTGGCATCGCGTGGACGGGCACCAGGGCCACCATATGGTCCTTGCAAAACACCCGTTGGACGAGCCATAAGCTCCGTCCTCTTGATGGTCGTCCATTGAGCCTATCCAGATACCACGCCGGAGTGGTCGCCTGGTTGGGTATACGGGCCAAGAAACTGAGTTTATACCGCCTCTCGGTAAACACAGGCGAAATCCATTCTACATTGCTCGATATTCGGCTTCCGAACGGCAGCTTCGACAAGCTAAAAATCAACAACCTTCGTGTGAGTGGACAGGCTTGGGTGTTTGAACACAAGGGCCGTCTCATCTTCGGAGAAGGCAGTGCTGATCTCTTCACCCTTACTGCACCATCCCGCGGCAACATCCGGGCCGTCTCCGGTGGGCTTCGGGTTGGCATGGGGCCAGCTTGGCTCCAGGTGGCCAAAACATCCGTGGTCGCTCACACGAACACCCCGGGGCGGATGGCTTGGCCCGGTATCGTGGCTGTGAAAATCGCAAATTGTGACGGTGTAGCGTTGTCGTGGATGGACGGTGGTCGCCAGTGGTTTGCGGCCCCCCAACACGATGGTTTCACGGTAACGAATGATGGATGCCCCAAGACCAAGGCTGCTGTATGGCCCAAACTCATCGGCTGCGAGGGCAAGTGGATAGGCATGGGAAAACATCGCGGGGCGTGCGTGCAGCAACGGCGATCCCCAAACTCACCAAGCGGCGAAACATGGATTCAATTTGGGCGCCTATTTCCATAAATGACCACTGACACACGACACGCAGCCTAATAAGCTGCCTTTTTAACCCTGTTTTCTCCACCTTTAGCGAGTGTCCCCATGGCCTTTGACCACGAAAAACGAGTTGCATCCAGACTGCTAGGCGCGATCGAAAATGGCAGCCTACCACCGGACCAAACATTGCCACTGCTCCGTGATGCAGACCCGGTATTGGTTTACCTCATTTTCACCTGGCTTCGGAATCGCTACCATGCAGGTCATTCAGCATCGGATGGGGTATTGGGCCGCATCGTTCACCTGTGCTCAGAGAGTGCTGCGGTCGCCAAGATGGCCCGTACAGGTGGAGACGACCCGATCGTGACCTGGTTCGAAGACACCTACGAGTACCGTGACGTTGACCGAGATGAATTCATCTCGATGATTGTGGACAAACTGGAAGGCTAGTCACGCCGCCATTGCGCTCATATCAACCCGTGTCTCTATGGCTACGATGGCTTAGTGAGCTTTACCAACGGCCGAAATGGCCACAACTACAGGTGCCTCGCCATGCCAAACTCCAATAGCCGTGAATTATTCGTTCGGAACCTTGCCATCGGGGTGGTGCTTTTGGCCTCGTTGTCGTCATCTGTTGGCACCGTGGGTGCTGGTGAGCGAGGTGTGCGTCTTCGCTTCTCCGCAGTGACCGACACAATTTTAGACGAGGGCCTTTACTTCCAGATCCCCATGGTGGAGCGGGTGGTGAAGATGAGCGTGCAGATCGAAAAAGATGAAGCATCCTCAAACGCCGCATCAAAAGACCTTCAAAGTGTTTCCACACGGGTGGCCGTAAACTACCACTTGGACCCGGATCAAGTCGCTTTGGTGTATCAGGAATTCCGGCTGGATTACCGAGAGCGTATCATCGAGCCGAGCATCCAAGAGGCAGTCAAATCTGCCATTGCGTTGTATACCGCAGAAGAGCTCATCACCAAGCGGTCCAACGTACGAGAGGCCATCAAGGCCAATGTAAAGGAAAAGATAGAGCCCAATGGCATCATTCTCGATGAACTCAATATTGTGGATTTTAGCTTCTCGAACTCATTCAACCTCGCCATCGAAAAGAAAGTAACGGCAGAGCAAGAGGCCTTCGCGGCCCAAAACAAGCTTGAGCAGGTAAAGTTCGAGGCCCAGCAACAAGTTGAAGAGGCCAAAGGTAAGGCAGAGGCCATTCGCATCGAGGCTGAAGCCCTGCGCAAGAGCCCAGCTGTCTTGGAGTTGCGGGCGCTCGAGAAATGGAATGGAGTGCTGCCTAAAGTGACTGGCGGTGCGGTGCCGTTCATCAGTATTGACTGAATCGTTGAGGTGGTCGTTAGCGGAGCGCTGCTATTGGTCGTCCACGCCATGGCTCTGGCCAACAATAACAAGTTGGGCAGGCGCGATG
>OBJC01000078.1_pt1 | contig 19158 bp, 15 predicted proteins | sample 1481521 | NCBI WGS metagenome assembly OBJC01 (sample SAMEA2341961, study PRJEB22496) | metagenome | biome: marine; feature: hydrothermal vent; material: water | place: Pacific Ocean | collected 2011/2012 | reverse complement strand
GAGAAGAGGGTCAAGAAGGTGGCGGAATGAGGGGCGAGCCGTGGTGCAAAACGAAAAGCGAAGGTCTTGGGCAAAACCTCACCGAAGACCAGCAGCAACGGCGCAACGATCACGATGTTGAGCCAAGGCTTATCTGGGAACAGGCGCAATAGCAGACCGGCTGAAACGGTGGAGAGCGCGATGTTGACCGTCTCATTCCCAATCAAAATTGACGCCAAGGTTTGGCGTGGTTCTGCGAGCAGGCGCCGGATTTCCTTTTCGCCGCGTCCAGTCATCGCCTCGAGGTCAACGGGTTGAAGTGCAAAGAGGGTTGTCTCGGCGCTGGAGAAGAAGGCTGAGGCCACCAAAAGCACAGCGCATAATATTCCTGTGGGCAGCAAGGCGGCATCGACGGGAATGCTCACCAAGCCCCCAGCAGCGCTTGCAGTTCCGATGAGGCTGAGCAAAAGTAGGCCGCGGATCATGAAGGGTCACCAAAATGAGAGAACAGCGGGCGGGGCCATGGGGTGCCTTTTAAGCGTGCGCCAGTGGCAGTGTTGTTATCGGTGACACCAATCGGGCTTGGGCGACAATTGAATGCCGTGCAAATTGAGATGATTTCTTTGTCGGCCTTGGCGTCGGCAGTGAACAACAGGCCGTACTCCTCGCCAAAGCTGGTCATCATCGCTAGCGCATCGGCCCTTCCAAGTACAGCTGGGTGAGGCGGGAGCGCGGTTGGGTCAATCGATGCACCCACCTGACTGGCCTTGCACAAGCGGGGCAGATCTTTGGCCAGACCATCCGAGAGGTCCATCATCGCGCTGACATGGCCACAAGCCGCGAGCATTTTCCCGAGGCCCATCGGTGGGTGGGGGCGCCGAAGAGCCAAGAGCGCCGAGGGGATTGGTGTTTTGTCCAAAAATCCAGCCGCCGCGCCACCCAAGGGCCCAGATACCCAGATGGTTTGTCCGGGCCTGGCGCGGTGTCGCCCCACGGCCTTTTCAACTTCACCCGCCAAGGTCAGGCTGAGGGTGCGGCCGCTGACCGACCGGGTGGTATCGCCCCCAGCAAGCGAAATGCCGAAGGCCTCCAGGGCCAAGCCGAGTCCTCTTGAAAAGGCCTTGACCCAGGGCCGGTCCAAAGGTGAAGGCAACGCGATGGCGAGTACAGCCCATGTAGGCGTGCCCCCCATGGCGTTGATGTCGGAGGCGTTGACCGCAACGATCTTCCAACCGATATCTTCCGGAGTGGAGCGCCCATCCCAGTGAATCCCCTCGACCATCGTATCCACGGTCACTGCGGTTCTCGGCCCAACCATGGCTGCGTCGTCGCCGGGGGCAAACCTGGGAATACCGGCCACACCGGAACGAATGACGGGTGCGGCATCGGGGGGCCGGGCAGCGAGCAGGGTGTCGATGACGAAAGATTCGTCGGGGTCGTCGGGCATGGACGGTTTTGTTTCTCCAGAACTTCAGTTTAGCACTATTGTGCTGGGTTGATGGGCTCTTCCTCAGTTGGGGGCGGTGGTGTCCAGAGCGTGATGCCCTGTTTGCCGATGGTCAACACATGGAACTGCCGGTCGACTTCTCGGTCCTCGTTGAGCCGTTTCCCGCCGGCGACTGGGTCGTCGATCTCCACTTCGCTCATGGCAGACCGGATGGCCTCACGGTCGTCGCCCCCTTGGAGTACGGCGGCGGTAATTAGCCGGGTGGCATCCCAGGTAAGGGCATCGATCACCCGAGGAGAGCGTTCGACTGTTCCTTCGAAGACCGCGTTGAAGTCTTTGATGGTGTCGTCATCTGTGTACACCCAAAATGCATCAACAAAGGCGCTGTTTTGAACATATCGCCCGCCATGACTGACCAACTGTGGATTGTTCCATGCATTCAGGCCGAGCAATTGGACTGGCGTCTCATCCTCGTGCTGTTTGAAGGACCCAACCGGTAACTCTTCGTATGCCAAAGCACTGGATACCAGCACTAAGCGCCGGTGGTTGTCCGGGATAAAAATAGCTTCGTACTCAAAGACCGGAGGCAGCATCACCCTTTTGGGGTCTTCATCACGGCGCTTGGCCTCTCTTTTTAGGGCTTGAAGTTCTTGTTCTCTCCCGACGATGTTTTTCCCAGTGATCTCTTGAGCGGTCGCTCGAAAGTCAGTGGTATCGGTGGAGTAGCTCACGATCTGCGTGATGGTGCCTCCGCGCTTGGTCACCGAAGCCGTAAACAAGTCGGCTGCCCGCTCGCCGTAGCCATTTTCGGGGTGCAAAACCGCGTAGCGCTGGTGGCCTTCCTGTTCAAAGGAATGGTTGAGCAAAGCCTCGACCTGGTGGCTCAAAGTCATGAACCCACGGAAGGCAAACGAACCTGCAGAGGTTGGGTCGCCACCTTGGGTGAAGGTCAGCAGGGGGGTCCGGAGGGCTTGAGCGCGCCGTGCGGCCTCATCCCCATTTCGTTTCAGCAGTGGACCTAAAATGGCGACACAGCCCTCGTCGATCACCAAGCGCTCAATCTCTGCAGCGGTGCCTTCGGTCGTCCCCAGGGTGTCACCGAAAACCAGTTCAATCGGTGAGCCAGCCTCAACATTAGCGAGTTGGACCACCTGTCGGAGTTGTGCAGCAGCAGGGCCGTAATCGCCGGAAGCTGGGAGCAGGACCCCGACTTTTCCGGCGACGGTGGGGTTGTTTTTGGCGGCTCTTCGCTGGATGTACTCAAGCTCCAGCAAGTGCGCACTCGCTGGCCATGTTTGGACGGCGCCAGCGGCCTGGGTCACGGCTGCCTCGAAATCACCGGTCTTTAGGGCGTTGCGTGCCCGTGCGAGTGCAATTTCTTCCGCGGTTCCTGTGGGCTGGGCCATCGCTGGCTTGACTTGGGGGTCCACAAGCAGGTGGCTCAAGGATGCTTTCACACGCGCCAAGACTGCTGGGTCGCTGGCGGCGGCGGCGATGGATTTTTGGGCCAACCTCCGCACTTTCGGCATGGGGGTGCCCTCCTTTTCGCCCACCTCAGCGAGGATTCGAAAGCGGTCTGCGTTCATGGTCGGAGGCACGTTGCTTTCGCCCATCAGCTGGAGCGTGGCCAAGGTGTTTCCCGATAGAGCCTGTGTGGCGTCCACCATGGCCATACCCAGGATTGCGGGGTCTTTCAGCAGGTGGGTCGGGTAGCGTTGGGCGAGCTGTTCCAGCCACGCTCGGGCTTGGGGCAAGTCATTGCTGAGTCTGCGCTGCTCACCGGCCCATAGCATTGCCCAGGGCTCGACGGCGGGGTCATGTCTACCACTGTTGAGTTCGTCTTCGAGCAGGCGAATGGCAGCCATGCGGTCACCGGCGGCAATCACCGAGGCACGGATGACGATATTGGGCTGGGTGTTCGAAGTTTGGCTGCGGGCAGCACAACCCAAGAGGAGGGCAAGAATAATTAAGCTTCGTTTCATGAGCGGTTCCTCATAGCCTCTGCAAAGGCTGCTCGCCGTGGATAAGCCTCATCACCGAGGGTCTTGGTGAGTGTTTTCAGCGCCTTGGTTTGGACCGGCGAAAGCTTGGTCGGCGTCTCTACCTCGAGGCAAAGATGAAGATCTCCCGCTCGAGCAGCCCCCATGGTGGGCAGTCCCCGTCCGGCCAGGCGTAAGGTGCGGCCAGAGTCTGTTCCCGCAGGTACCTTGATGCTGGTTTTTCCATCGATTGTCGGGATGTCCACTGCGGCACCGAGTGCAGCATCGCAGAATCGTATCGGGACCGAGCAAAACAAATCGCTGCCGCGTCTCTGAAATAGAGGGTGTTCGGAGACGTTGATGATCACAAATAGGTCGCCCGTCTGGCCGGGTGTTCGGGCGTCATTCCCTTTGGCTTTGAGCTTCAGCTTTTGGCCGGTCGCGACACCTTTTGGAATGCGAACACGGAGGGTTTCGTTTTGGTCCGATCGGCCAGCGCCTTTGCAGTCCGTACACTTGTTGACGGTGACTTGGCCAGTGCCGTCGCAGTGTGGGCACTGCCCTCGAAACAAGCGCCGGCCACCTGACCGCCCCGAGCCATCGCAGTTTGTGCAGGTTTTTTGGCCGCCGGATGGCTCAGCCCCAAAGCCGGCGCATCGTTTACATGTACATTGGCGGCGAACCTCGATGGTGCGTTCACCGCCCTTCGCGACGTCTTCGAGGTCGATATTGAGCGTGTAGCGCAGGTCTTCGCCTTGGTCGGGCCTGCGTTTTCGAAAGATACTTCCGATGGTGTCTGTGACCCAATCGGTGACCTCGTCCGGTGACGGTGGGCGGCCATCGGGCCGATACAGTGGCCCCAAGCGGTCGTACCGTCCGCGTTTTTCGGTGTCACTCAGGGTTTCGTAGGCCTCGGCGATTTCTCGAAAGCGTTCGGCAGCATTTTCGTCACCGGCATTGCGGTCAGGATGGTATCGGCGTGCGAGGTTTCGATAGGCTTTTTTGACCGCCGTGGCATCTGCGCTGCGCGAAACCCCTAGGATGGCGTATAAGTCCCGTCGAGCCACAACTACCCTCTATTCTTTGAAGTGGCTCTGATGCCAGCTGGTGCTTAATCGTCGATTTCGACGACCACGTCGTCATCGTCATCGTCATCAATGTAGTCGTCATCGTCGAAATCATCATCATCGAGGTCGTCGTCGAAGTCGTCGTCGTCGTCGTCGTCGTCGAAGTCGTCGAAGTCGTCACCGAGGCTGTCGCCCAGTGAGCCGTAGATGGCGGTTGCGAGGATCTCGGCGGAGCCAGAGAGGACTTTGTAGGCTGCGTTCACGCCACCGATGTCACCGGATTCGAGTGCATTGTCAGCCGATGAGAGGGCGTCACGGACGGTGATTCCATCTGCGCTGGACATGCTGCTTCCGAACTCTTCAAAGCTTCGACGGGTGTTGTAAATTAATCCGTCGAGCTGGTTTTTGGCTTCAGCGAGTTTGCGTCGGGCCTCATCCGAAGACCGGTGGGCTTCGGCATCGTCGATCATTTCATCGATATCTTCTTCGGACAGGCCGCCTGAGGACACGATGCGTGCGCTTTGGACTTTGCCAGTTCCGAGGTCCTTGGCTCGAACATTTATGATGCCGTTTGCATCAATTTCGAAGGTGACTTCGATTTCGGGAACGCCCCGAGGTGCTGGCGGCAAGCCGTGAAGTTCGACCTTCCCGAGGCTCTTGTTGTTTTCGGACATCTCCCGCTCACCCTGTAGGATGTGGACGCGAACCATGTCTTGGTTGTCGAGGGCTGTGGTGAAGACTTTGGATTTCCGACAAGGGATGGTCGTGTTCCGCTGAATGATGGGCTCAACGATACCGCCTTTGATCTCGATGCCCATTGTCAAAGGGGTGACGTCGAGGAGCAAGACGTCGGTGACATCGCCTTGGAGGACCGACGCTTGAATGGCCGCGCCGATGGCCACGACCTCGTCCGGATTTACGCCCTGTTCGGGTTCTCTTCCAAAAATATCACGGACTTTCTCTTGGACCCGAGGCATGCGGGTCATACCGCCGACCATCAACACCGCGTCGAGGTCTTTTCCGCTCAACCCGGCGTCTTTCATACATTGTTTACAGGGGGCATCGATGCGGTCGATCAGGCCGGAGACCAAAGATTCGAGGGTTTCACGGCTGAGTTTGGTCTGAAGATGGACGGGGCCCTCATCGTTTGAGGCGAGGAAGGGCAGGTTAATCTCGGTCTCTTCGAGGCTCGAAAGCTCGTGTTTAGCCTTTTCTGCAGCCTCTTTGAGTCGCTGCATCGCTACCCGGTCGCCCCGAACGTTGATGTCGGTGTCAGCCTCGAACTGTCCGAGCAGGTGCTGAATGATGCATGCGTCAAAATCTTCGCCGCCCAAAAAGGTGTCGCCATTGGTCGCTTTGACCACAAAAACGCCTTTATCGAGCTCAAGAATCGAAATATCAAAGGTACCACCGCCCAGGTCAAACACGGCAATGCGTTCGTGTTCTGTGCGGCCCATGCCATAGGCCAAGGCGGCAGCGGTCGGCTCGTTGATGATCCGGAGGACATCAAGATTTGCGATGCGACCAGCATCTTTGGTGGCCTGACGCTGGGAGTCGTTGAAGTAGGCGGGTACGGTGATGATGGCTTGGGTGATCTCTTCACCGAGATAAGCCTCTCCGATGGCGCGCATTTTCTCGAGAATCATCGCGCTGATTTGGGCCGGTGAGAATGTGCGCCCCTCTACGCTCACCCAGGCGTCGCCATTTTCGGCACTGACGAGTTGATAAGACACAAGTTCGGCGGAGTGTTGGGTCTCTTTGGATTCGTAGCGGCGACCGATGAGTCGCTTGACTGCGTACAGCGTGCGTTCTGGGTTGGTCTTAGCTTGACGCCGGGCGATGTGGCCAACAAGGCGGTCGCCATCGTCGGTAAAGCCCACCACAGACGGTGTAGTGCGGGTGCCCTCATCGTTGGGGATGACCGTGGCTTCCCCATGCTCGATGATGGCTACGCAAGAATTGGTTGTGCCCAGGTCGATACCTAAAGCTTTCGACGATGTCGCCATGCATGAACTCCATGCCCGTTAATTGCTGGTTTTTACCATATCGGGCAGAACATGTGGGCCTAACCGGGTGGCGCAGTTTTCACACTGTTGATGAATTTGTCCTCAAAGCTTATCCGTCGACGCTCTTTTGCTACCGTGACTGGCTGAAAAACTGTGGATGGTGCTCGGTGCGAGGTGATGGCGCTGGCGGTGCGCTGTCAGGGTGCACACGCCGGTTGTTTAGCTGCTCGCGACGCACACCCGAGCAGCTTGGATTAATTTTCCGTCTGCCTGATAGCCACGGCTCACGACCGAAGCGATGTGGCCTGGTTTCACATCGGGGGCTTTTTGAGATGCGATGGCCTCGTGAAGGGCGGGGTCGAAGGGGTCGCCGATTTCAGGCACTATGGTTTGTACGCCGACGTGGCCGAGGTTCGTCTGAAATTGACCCAAGCACATCTGTACCCCCTCGAGGAGCTTGGCGGGGTTGGCTTCGTTGTGGCTTAGGGCCAAAAACAAATTGTCGATCACTTCGGCCATTGCACACAGGGTATCGCTGCGTCCTCGGTTGTATTCGTCGGATTTCTCACGTTTTCGACGTTCGAGGAGCCGGCTGACATCTTTTTGCTGCTTCTCAAGGGCATCTTTAAGGTTGCGGGAACGGGTCTCCGCGAGGCGCTGTCCCTCGGACGCTTGGCTTGCTCGGTTAGAAAGTGAACGGAGATGTTGTTCGACATTGGCGCGATTTTCGGCGAGCCCCTCCAGCTTTCCACGGAGATTTTCAGCCTCTTCTTCTGCTTCCATCGCCCGCAAACGTGCTTCGACCGAGGCGGCTGCCGTGGTCCCGGACCCGCCGTTTGGCGTGTTGGCATCGTTTGGGTTCTCTTCCTCAATGACAATACAAAGTTCATCTTCGACGGCAGCGAGCGCGTCGAGGTCCAAGGGGCCGATGTCGATATCTGCTTGGCGCTGAGGGCGGCCTAAATGTTTCTCAACGCTCGCCAATGCTTCGCTCAAAATATCATCATCGATGGCAATTGAGAATTGTTTTTGGCTGGCTTTGTCATCGCTGTGCACGGTGCTCTCCTTCGGTTCAGCCGGAGATGAGGGTATCGATTAAGCGTCGGACGACGCCGTCGGACACTGCAAAGGCATCATGACACAGCCGAATCCGTCCGTCACCTACGGTGATGAGTCGGTGGGTCTGAAGATTTTCTACTGTGGATTCGCAAAGGGTGAACCCAGTCTGCTTTTGAAGCCTTAGGGTGCACAGCCCATCGATGTGTCGGAGGGTGGAAAGGATGAGGTCGGCTGCAGCTTCAGCGGGGCTTTGGGGTGTGAGTATTGGGTGTGGGTCTGCGAACCAAGCTTCCAAATTGGCCTTGCCCACCGTACGGGATCCTTGGGGAAGATAGCCATGTGCCCCTGGTCCTAGCCCGGCATAAAATCCACCCCTCCACACTGACTCATTTTGGACCGCACGGTGGCCAGGGCGCGAGAAGTTTGAAACCTCATATCGGTCGCGCCCTGCTTGGGTGAGTCGGTCGACGATGAGGTCATACATTCCGCGCCAGGTGTCGGCCTCCGGCAGGTGAAGCAATCCCCGTTGTTGTGCTGTGTCAAAGGGGGTGTTGGGCTCGATGGTGAGCCCGTATAAAGAAACGTGTGGTGGGCTGTAGTCGAGTAAAACGGAGAGGTCATCGTTTAACTCCGAAAGGGTTTGGCGAGGCAAGCAAAACATCAAGTCCATCGACCAACTGTCAAAACCCAGGCGGCTCACCTGGCTCAGGAGCTTGCGTGTTTGTCGAACTGTATGGCCTCGGCCGAGGGTTTTAGCGTGTTGGGTGTTGAAAGTTTGTACCCCGAGGCTCAGCCTGTTGACCCCGATGTCAAGCAGGGCGCGCAGCCCATCGGCATCGATACTGCCGGGGTTCACCTCCACAGTGACCTCTGCATTTTCAGCCAAAGGCAAGCGTTGGATAAGCGTGCCCAGAACGTGGGCGGGGGCTAACGATGGGGTTCCGCCGCCAAAATATAGGCTGTGCGCCAGCCCTTCAAAGTGAGGAGCGGTGTTTTCCCATGCGGAGAATAAGCCCGATTTCCACCGGCTGTAGTCGGCCCCCGAGGTGAAGACATTGAATGCGCAATAGGGGCAGCGACTTTTACACCACGGGGTGTGGATATAGATGCCGAAATCGGAAGACATGGTTGCTAGGCTCTTTATGGTGAACGGTCTTGTCACCATGTCGCTGTGTGTACACTATCGTAGCTCGGCCCGGAGGTGAGCGAGGTGGCAGACGAAAAAGCGCGGGATATCCTGCACGAAATTGTTCAACGTAAAGTATGTGGTAGCACCCTCGATGAGCGGGTGGGTGGGCGCGCCTGGCAGCGTCCGAAGGTGGCCATCTCCAGTCGTTTGTATGAGCGCTGTAAGTTGGCTGACCCATGGGATCCCAGGGCGAATGGTGATGTAAAGTCCATTGGATTGGGTCCGGTGAGTCTGCGTTTGGGTCAACACCAGCGTCGTCAGCCAGCGCCGCACCTTATGCCCAAGCCGCCCAAAGAGAAAAAGTCGATAAAGAGAGACCCGATGGCTGGGTTTCCCAAGATTCCTCGGGCCAAAAAGCCCTTTGTGTCCAAGGCCGTGTCGGGCAAGTCGGTGGCCCCTAAAGCGGCGTCAGCAAAACACCCATCAGATGAGCTTCTGGACGAGCAAGCTGCAAAAATCGCCAAGCGTATGCGGGCTGCAGAACTGGCCCGGGGTGGCAGCCGACGTCGTACTCAGACAACATTGAAACCCCGAGAGCCAGCCTCCATCGGTTTGCCCTTAAGGCCAGAAATCGCTGAGCTTGGGCCTGAGCCCCTGACCACCGAAGAAGTGGCCAGCCCCGCACGCAGCACCAAGGCGCTGGCTCGGGGTGGACGCTTTCGAATGGCAGCCAAGGCGGTCACGCAAGCGCCGGTCATGTCTTCGGTGCTCGCCTCGGACGGTGAGGGCAAGCCCCCTGAAAAAACGCCGGACTTGCCCGCGCCACCCCGTCGGGCCATGCCGAGTTTGGGTGGTGGCAGCATGGATGACTTTTTCGGTGCCGCCGCACAAATGGGGCGATTGAGAATGCCGAGTAGCGAGCCAGAGCCTGAAGAATAGCGCGTGTTTATTGTTCCCCTGAGATCAGGTTTTCGGGGCAGTCGGGCTTGGTGTTGATGCGGAAGTAGCCCACCTCGTCGGCCCAGTATTCGCCCTGCCAGTCCCACAGTCGTTCGCCGGCCTTGGCCTTTACCTTGCGCATCACGCGCCGTTTTCCACCTGGAATTGTACCGGTAAAGCTGGCGCGCTCGTACAAGCGTGACTCCATCTGCAAGAGGTCGAGTTTGGTCACATCTGCATTGGCGAGCAGGGTTGAAAGTTCGGCTTCCATGGCCGAAATACGCTTGATGACCCGTTGGCCTTCTGCCTCGATCAGGGTGTTTCTACGATCTTCAATCCAGGTCATCGCGGTTTGGGCGAAGGCGTTCGCGCTGACATTTCGAAGGCGTGCGATCTCCTCTTCTGCGCTCAGAACGGCCCCGACGCTGTCCTTGATGCGGTCTTCATTTTCGAAGGCGGCGGTCACCGTCGGGGGCAAGGTTGTTTTGTTGCCTTCGAGATGCAGTCGGATTTCATTAAAAGCCTCGGCTGGGCTTTGGGCGGCGGCGATCGATAAGGCCTGGTGTTGAGGTTGATATTGTTTTTTAAATGCATCAAGTTGGGTGCTGGCCTCTGGGAACTTGCAGAGAAGAAACAATGCGTAAAGCCTCAACATGGCCGCCTCTGGATAGTAGCGGTCGGCAAAATAGGGTGAGACATGGTTTTGCAGCAAACTCAGGGTGCCGTTCATGTCCTCCATGCGGAAATAAGCCCAAGCTTTCTCAAATTGGGCATCCAGCCATTTGGGGTCATCGCGACCGATGCGTCCCCAATAATGTGCAGCCTGAGGAAAGTTTCCGGCCGCATAATAAGCGCGGGCCAGATTCATGGTGACGACATTCTTAAACACATCGCCTCGTTGGGATCGGTCACCGACCGCCAATGCGATTTGTAGCGGAATCAGGGCATCGCCGTGACGCTTTTGGAGCGAGAGCACGACCCCTTCGAGGGCTTTGGCCTCTGGGTAGTAGGGGTCGGAGGATGTCACGAGTTTGAGGATGGCAGACGCTGTTGCGTACTGGCCTTTACGGTGGTTCTCTCGGGCGGCAAGATAGGCCATCCGGCTGCGTGTGGCGTCGTCGACGGCCAGCCCGAAGTTACTGGCGAACACCGGCTCTAAGATGGCGTGATCGCCCACGGTATCGGCCAACCCAACGGCTTTTCCGGCCTCAGAACCAACACCGTCGGGGTCTGCATCGAGGGCTTTGGTATAGGCCACCAATGCCGAGTAGGGCAGATCAAGTCCACCCAGCAGGACGGCGAGCCTGGCATAAGCTTCGCCATCAAACATATCCCATTGGGGGTCATCGATGACATCAAGCAGGGCGTTTGCGGCCCCGGACTTGTTGCCCTCGGCATTCGCAGCGTTGACCCCTAAAAAGGCGATGGAGCGCTCTTCCATGGTCGGCCCTTCCGCGAAGGCGAGGGCAGAACACATCGATGCAATTAACAGCAGGCCGGTCCTCATTTACCACTCAGCTTGCTGATGCCAATCATGATCGACACATTCTGTTTAAGGAAGGTGCCTCTGATGTTGGCAGTTTTGGCCCGTTCTTGAAGGAGCAGATCATCTCGAAGTTGGAAGCGAAACGCATAATCTTTACCGGTGAACACCCGAAAGCCGACCGATGTGCCGAATGTGGGCGAGATGGTTTTGGTTGCGTCAGGCTGAATCGCTTGCTCGATGGTGGCGCCCACGCCTGCTGTAATGAACACATCGTGGTGGTAAATGCGCTTTCCAGCCACATTCATTTTGGCGTAGATGGGTGACCACTGAAAATCCATCATTGTGCTGCCCAGAAACCCATAGGCATCGGGCGCGACACCGTAAGGGGGGGATTCCAACTCCTTATATGAGGCACTTTTCATGCCGTAGCCCGCCATCAATACACCCTCGACACCCAGGTCTTCGCGAAAATGGTGTGCGACGGTGATGGCTGTGGCCGGCGTAAAGGTGTAGGTGTCGAAGGGCATCACCACCAGGTGGGCGCCGTACTCCAGGCGGCCTGCCTTTGGGTGCAGCAGTTTCTGGACGACCGTGACGTCTGCGTTTTGAATGATGCCCACTTCGACGGTATTTTGAGCGCGGGCTTCGGTGCTGATGCTGCTCAAAATGAGGAGGGCGGAGGTGCTTATGATGTGTTTCATCAGTTTTGCCTAGATGGGAAGTTCGCGGGGATTTCCGTCCAGGGGACGGTAAAAAATCTCTACATCTTGGTTGAAGTCGGGGATGGCCTTACCCCAGAAAAGGATTGCATTTTGACCTGGGTCATAGGACCAGCCGGTGTCGAAAGCATCGCCATATGTTGTGGCGGTGGTGTCGCTGCCGGTCTCGGTGGAGGATGCGTGGGAAATTTCTGTGCCGTCCACGTACACGCGGATGGAATCCTCTTCGGGTACTGCGCGGAGCCTGAATGCGGTTTGGAGGCTCATCATCAAGCGCCCGAGCTCCTCAAGGTGAACAGAGAAGTCGGCAACATCGCATTCGACCTCGCCTGGGGAGTCGCCGTCGGTGATGGGGCTATAAAACCCGCCGGTGGCAGCTGCGAGGTTCATCAGTCGCATGACACTCGGCTTGTTGGCGGCACCCGCATTGCAAAAGGCTTCACAGCTCCCGTCGTCATCGCATCGAAAGTCGGGTCCAACAAAGGCAAACGTGATGTCTTTATCTAGGGACTCAAAGGCTTTGAGGTAGGGGTCTGGATCCTCGTCTTGACTGCCTTCGAAAAGGCCTGATGGGGTGATGCTCAGATTCGAAGCGTCGCCTTCGTCTGTGATGGCGATGACCACAAGTTTGGCGTCATCGCGCAGCCAGTCGGGGTTTGAGAGGAACCAGTCGGCCTCTTTGGTGGGCGTTTCAGGGTCTTTGGCGAGGACTGCGTTGTCGTGCCAGCATTCCTCGGGTGGATTTTCACTGGCCCGGCAAATCGCGATGAAGGCCGCCTCGATGGGTTGTTCGATTCCGCTAGGATTGCAAAGGTCGTTGCTTTGCCAGTTGACGCTCTCTTCGGGGTAGTCGATATCGGTGCAAAGACATTCGACGTATTGGCTTGTGGCGCCACCGTCTTCGCTTTCAGGAAAGGGGCAATCGCCACCGTGGCCGGGGTAGCTTTGATCGCTCGGTAGGTCGCCCCAGCAAGTGGACCAACACCCAACCGCCTGTAAAAAACGGTGCTTTTCGTCTGCGTCACCACGACTAATGACCGGGTTGTTGCCCACGAATAATCCCGCCTCCCCCGGTTGAGCGCTCGAGGAGTCCCAGTTGGTTTGGGTCATGTTTGAGGTGACGATGGCCAGGCGGTAGTCGATAGCAGAGGAGCGATTCGAAGTGAAGGTGATGTAGTCATTGACAGCATCGGTCAAAGTCTCGGTGTTTTGTCCATAGGCGTCGTCGCCAGCGAGGGTGTCGATGAAGGTGTCGAAGTGGCGCATCAAGGCAGAGGCTTCCTCGGTGACCGAGGCCGAGTTGTCGATCACAAAAAGGACGTCCACCTTACCGGTGAAGGCCACTTGCTCTGAGCCTGTGACCATAAACATCTCGTGCTGATTGCAGGCAGACAATGCGAGTGGCACCGCCGCAGCGATCCATGGCAGCCAATTTGATGGGATGTGTTTTGACATGGTGTGTCCCTGGGGCATCGAGCGGGGCAAAAGCGTGAGATGGCCTAACCCAGCGGTTGCCCTTCCGTGCTTCAACATCACAGGACCGAGGGGTGTAGGCGGACAACAAGGTGTCAAAATTGTGATTTGCGGGGCTGAGTGAACATTTATTTCTCTCAAATTATTTCGTTCGAAAGCTGGTTTTTATGGCATAAATGCAGGATTGTTGAGGGTGGGGCTGGATTTCATCTTCAGTCGGTGCGCGTGGGCCCGATGGTGTTGATGCAAGGAGAGCACCATGCTGGCTACCGCAACTATCGCTGCTGATTTACTCGATGACACAAACACCGAACGCATCCCTCAGGTCCGAGTGGAATACGCCAATGTAGAGGACTTTTTGGTCGACTACACATCGAACGAGACCATCGGCGGCATGTTCATCAAGACCGACTACCCGATGTCTGTGGGTACGTGTTTTAGCCTTCGCTTTCAGCTCCCCGGTGGACGCCGTGCGATCGCCGCACGAGCCGAGGTTCGATGGACACTCCCTGTTGATGTCGCCGCGCCGATGAGCCCGGGAATGGGTGTGCGCTTCGAGCGGCTCTCAAGCATGGATCGGGGCGTGGTCGAGAAGTTATTGCAAAGCTGGCGCTAAGGCTGGCTTCACATTTCCCGGACGATGGCGTGAATCGTGTTGAAGGTCGTCGTGAGCGATGGCTTCGGCCGAAGTTTCTTTTGCTTATGATAGCGAAGCAGCTTGTTCCAAATATCGTCGACTTCGTCCCGAACGGTTTTGTAATCTCGCTCGGCGACCAGTTGAGCCAAACGCTGTACAACCGGTGGAAGCTCTGCATCTGAGTAGTAGCTCACCAACTCTTCGACCGCCGCCGAGATGCGTCCGTCGAGGGCGGGGTCGTTGGCGGTGTCTTCGTCGCCCTCATCAAACAGGTCGAAAAGCTGTTCCACCTGTTCTGCTCTGTCTTCTGTTTCGCCGTTTACAGGGGCTGAAGTGGCCATGGTGATGGTGGGTATCTCCTCTGGCTCGTCATCAACTTCCACCTCGGCGACCACTGCTGTTGTGGCCGTTGTCTCCTCGACGACTTCGACGACCTCTTCGACGACCTCTTCGACGAATTCGACGACTTCTTCGACGACTTCGGCTTCAGGTGCGGGGATCTTGGCCCGTTTTACGGGAGCCTTGGGCTTGCGTACAGCTTTCGCTTTCGCCTTTGGCGCAGCTTTTTTGCTGGGTGACTTATGAAGCGGGGTGATTTCCCATCCGCGAATAAAGCCCTCGGAGCCATCGAAGAGTTCCTCTAGGTCCGCCAGGCTCAGACATCCTTTGACCTTGCTCGGACCCAACTCATTATGAGATTCGACCACGGTGATGCGGCCCACAGCACTCGATGCCAGGGTGACTGCGGGGGCAATCAGCACCTCAACGTGTGCGGTCGTCTCGCCGATCGAGATAGACTGAGAGGCTTGAACGACCCGAACGGTAAAGTGCTCACCGTCAGTGGATACATTCGCCGCCTCGATGCGGTCGGCCTCGATTTTCCCGTGAATTTCGACAGCACCGTTGGGGGCGTCGATTTGGTGGAGCACAAAGTCATTGTTGAGGATGACGTCGCCGTTGTGGCTGGTCAATGCGTGGATGCCACCATCGATTTGACCATGAAGAACGATGTCTCCTTCATTTTCTATGACCAGGCCATCGTCGGTCATGGCGAGAATGATGCCTTGCGGTAAAACGAATGATTCAGACATGCTTTTCGACCCCTCTGTTTGGTCCCCGGCTCGGCCCGCAGTGTAGCGCGATCGCCTGTTTCATGCTTGTGCTTATCGGTAGCGGGCATCCAAGAGGGCTTTGGCATGTTCTCTGGGATTTGGCCACAGCTTCATGGGGTGGCGCACACGCCCCATTCTTTGGGCAGAGGCCATGGCCTGTAAGAGTTCAGCGTCTGTGCTGATCAACGCGGCGTTTGGAGCAAGTTCGCCGACGCCACCGATTTTACAGGCGATAATGCCCATGCCAGCGGCGGTTGCTTCACGGACCACAAGCGGGCTGTTTTCAGGCCAAATTGATGGCAAAAGCAACACATCGTGTTGAGCCATCAAGGCTGGAACCGATAGTGAAGGCACTGCGTCCAACCATTGGACATTGGGTGTCCGTTCTGCGGCTATTTTTAGGGCGTCGCCAAAACCAGGATGGCCATCGAAATGCGGCGTGTGCCCAGCGATGGTCAACTCCGAATTGCCATTAAGTCGGGCAAAGGCGGCCAATGCCCGGTCTGGACCCTTGGTGGGAATGATGCTGCTGGCAAATAAAAATCGAACGGGCCCGTTGCTGGGGGCCATGGGCGGTGCAGGGGTTTGCAGCAGCGGCAAATCGGTGAGTTCTGGTCGACGGTACCCCATGCTGGCCACACGGTTGGCCAGGTCCAATGAGGGGGATAGCAACACATCCGCGGCCTCAATGGCGGCTTGGGCGGCCTCCAGGCGGTCCGCGACGTCTGAGTGAGGCTCAAAACTTGGCCGGTTTGCCCGCGCTCTCAAGGCGTTGTACACAGGTGGAATACGCTGAAGTACGCGCCCGATGGTCGCCTTGAGTGGGTTGCTGTTTAATGCTGGGCCCAAGCACTGGGTGCAAGACAGCGGGCTTGGTCCATTGCAGGATTTTAGGGCAGCGGTCACCATCTGCCCTCTCGCGCAAGGAATTGCGTAATCGTGCAAGGTGAGAACTGTCCTGCAGTCGATGGCTGCAACCAGCCCAAGCGGTATGGCCGATAGGTGGTGGATGTGGACTACGTCTGGTTTGTATTCGCCCAACCAGTCTGTCCACGGGAGAAGGTTGTGGTCCCAGGTGTCCCGCCAACGCTTGGGTCGGGGGGTGGGGATGGTGTACAGGGTGACGCCATCGGTCTCGCCCAAGGTGGTGGTGGCTGCTGGGCCAGGGGCAACGATTGCGATGGTATGTCCAAGGTCGGCGAGGGCTGTAGAAAGCGCCTGAACATACAAGCCAGTGCCGCCCATCGAGGCTGGGGGGCTGCCATGAAGTATCTGAACGATTCTCATTGATTGAGCCCAATCACACGGTGATATACGGCCTCGATTTTGGAGACACACCCGTAAAAATGAATGGGCGGCCGAGGGTGGAACTGTGGGCGAGAAAGGAAGTCCTCAATACAATGGCTCAATCCGTCGGGGTCTTCGGGGTCAAAGAGTAAACCATCGACACCATGGCTTAATATTTCTGATATTCCACCGATATCAGGGGCCAGTACAGGGCAGCCGGCAGCTCGGGCCTCAATGATAATAAGCGGGGCATTTTCGGGCCATATGGAGCCGAAAAGCAAGGCTTGGGCACCCTGCAGCGCTCGCCGGACCTCCACAGGGGTCAAGCTGCTATTTACCCGATGGCCCAATGCTGAACTTGGCTCTAGGGTAGGGCCGTAAATGTCCAGCGTTGGATGTTTTTCAGGGCAAGCAGCTCGCCACCCGGCGACGATTTTGTCCGTGCCTTTATGGGAGGACACTGTGCCAATGCACACAAAGCCCGCCCGTGGCACATGGCTTGCGGGCATCTCAAACCAGTCAGCACCCAATCCGTGGGGGATGACTTCGACATTCTCGAGCCCATTGGTGTGGGCCTTTGTGGCCAAGTACTGGCTGGGAGAAATAAGCGCGTCTGCGGATTGAAACCATGAGCGGACCCGGCGGTTTCGGTGAGCGGCTGCGTCAGGTGATTCAGTCTTGTTTTTGCCCCGGATGGGAGCGGGCCGAAGGAAATGGGGTACGTTTCTGTACAGCCTGTGCAGTCGGTCCGCATTGACGATGGGCGAGGCGATTGTGGCGGCCTGGGTGAGCCATCGGGCGACCCTGCTGGGCTGTGGGCGCCAACTTGTGTGGCATGGTGCGCAGGAGGCTGGACTTGGGCCGGAGCAGGGCGCTTTCCCATCGCGTAGACCCAGCCCGCCAGCGGGGCACCATGCCCACTCATCGTGAAGGGTGACCACCACGGGTGCGCGGAAGGACATGGTGGAGGATAAAAATTGTATATGGTGGACATGGACTAGATCGGGTCGAAAATCATCTTCTAGTTTGGCCATGATGCGATCGATGATCGGGTCGGATTCACCCGCTGCTAATGGGCGGCTACCGATATTGTTGACGATGCGCACCACATTGTTTTCTTTCCTGAGGCTGTATTGGTCAGCGCCCGGCGCCCGCGTGGCCGCCACCACCAATACCTGATGACCCAGATCTTGAAGCCCGGTACAAAGGGAGGCTGTATGCCGTTCTGTACCCGCGCATTCCCGTGGCGGGAAGCCGTGGGCGACGAGCATGATCTTTAATGGGCGAGGCATTTTGGCTGAGGTCTCGGCGTGAGTGCGGAACACCGCTATAGTCCATCCATGACCGATACTGGCAGTTGTGACACGCTGATTTTTATCTTCGCCCGTTTTTTTGGGCTGAGGTGGATCGGGCTTGTTTTTGCCCTCAGCTGCTCAGCGGATCATTATGCGGCCAAAGGTAAACAAGCGGTCGACGCCCACGAACTTGCGTCTGCGGAGGGGCACTTTCGAGCGGGGCTGGGGCGGGACCCGAGTCATTTGGCATCTTTGTCGGGACTGGGGTGGGTATATTTGCTCGCCGGGCAACACGATGCGGCCAATGCGGCCTTCGAGCACTGCTTGGCGACCGATGATGAACACTTGGATTGCTTGCGTGGCAGTGCGGGGGTTGCCTCTGCAAAGGCCAACCCCGCCATGGCCAAAACCCGCCTCACCAAAGCACTTCGAATCGCGCCTCATGATGCTGGGGTTATCAGCAGTCTCGCTTTGTTGGCCCTGGGCCAAGGCGATATGGCCAGCGCATTGGGCCGGTACCAAACTTTAGTCGATCGGCAGCCCGACAAGGCTGAGTATCGGCTTGGTCTGGCGGAGGTCCTCCTGCGGACCAAGCGGTTTAAGGATGCGTTATCGCAAATTCAGGCCGGTTTGGTGGCTGGGCACAGGCCAAAACGAACCACTGCGATGCTCTTCCAAACCCAAAGTCGGGTGCTGGTTGCTGCCGCCGCCAAAGGCTTTGATGCTGGACGGTGTGCTGAGACAACAAAACCGGTGTTGGCTTGGCTCGATGCAGCTGAAGCTGCCATTCAAAATGCCAACCAGATTGGGGTGAAGTTACCTGATTTACCCGTGGTGGGGCGGAGGGCGCGCCGACAGCGTGCACGTGTGGCTTCTGCCTGTCCAGAACAGTCAGAGTTTTCCGATCGGAGCAAAGCGCCCTAAAACCAGACCTGACCAGCGACTGGCAATGGCAAATTTTCGCCATGCAGCAGTGAAGATGTTCCGGGACAGATACACTATCCTATGCACGCGCATTTTCACCGGTCTGGATTCACACTCATCGAGTTGGCGATCGTGGTGGCCCTCATCAGCGTGCTCGCGGCCATTGGTTGGGGTTCCACCCGGGACCAGATGCCGAGATACCACTTGATTCGCGCGTCAAAAGGGCTGCACGGCGATTTGGTGTCCCTCAAGAATTTGGCCGTACTCACCAACCGCGAGACCCGACTTAAGTTGGTCAGTTCTCCCGGAAAATGCGCCGATGTCGACGGTTTCGGTGGTTCATGGTGGTTGCAGGCTGGTGATAAATCTCGGGGATCGGGGCGCTGGGAGTTTTTACCCATTGACATCCCTGGTCTGGGCGAGGACTCGGAGCAGGGTGAGGGACGCGTAAGCTTGGGTGAAGGGGGGAATCGAAAGCAAAAAGACGTCTGCTTGGAGCCCTGGGAGAGCATTCGAGGCCCCGGTGTTGGCAGTGGTGACAGCATCGTGTTTAGCCCGCGGGGATGGATACGAAATCCCACGGCGGACTTCAGCGCTGATGGGAGATCGGAAGAGCGTCG
>OBJC01000077.1_pt1 | contig 19219 bp, 17 predicted proteins | sample 1481521 | NCBI WGS metagenome assembly OBJC01 (sample SAMEA2341961, study PRJEB22496) | metagenome | biome: marine; feature: hydrothermal vent; material: water | place: Pacific Ocean | collected 2011/2012 | reverse complement strand
GCAGACGCAGACGCAGACGCCGACGCCGATGCAGACACTGAAGGCCCCGGCACCCCATGCGGTGATGGGGCGATTTTTGACTGCGTGATGAACTGTGTCGAGAGCGAAACCGTGGAGGCCTACCTCGGCGACGACTTCTGCGACGATGGGACTTATGATTACGACTTGTCTTGCGTTGAGTTTGACTACGACGGTAGCGACTGCATCGTCGTTTTGAGCGAGTGTGTCACCGACAGTGGTGTTGCTGGAGTGGTCGACTGCAACAAGGTTTGCACCACCGATACCACCAGCGATGGCAGTTGTGACGAACGGTTTGAGTGTCTTGGTGCCGACGCCGATGGTGGTGATTGTCTGGTAGGCATCGGCTCTGAATGCGAGGCCGAAGACTTCGGTATCAGCTATCTTGGTATTTTTGACTGCGACATGGAGTGCGGCTCAAGCAGCAGACTCGGAAACGGCGAGTGCAATGACAATTTCGATTGCTCAGCCCTAGATTGGGATGCTGGTGATTGTGGTTCTGGCATCGGTGTTTGCGAAGGAGGCTAAGGGTTAGCGGGTTCGCCGTCGTGTGAGTGCGATACCGAATGCGAAGACGCCGAGCCATGCGCTCGAGGCTGTGTGCGCAACAGCACAAGATGTCGATGATGCTGTTGCGGGCTTTTCTGTGCGCTGTACGTCGCTTTTTGGGCTTGAATTGGAGGCTCTATTTTGGGTAGATTTCTGACCCCGTTTAGGCATTCCTATCGCGCGGACTTTTTGTGCGATACGTTGCTCATTCTCGTTGAGCAGTGACGGATAAAGAGGCTCGAATAAGGTTTTGTACGCATCCTTTTCAGCTTGGTTCAAGTCTACAAAGGTGATGCCTTGGGCTTCGAGCTTTTTACGAGACTCAACAGTGGCAGCGATGCTCCAAGCGCGCTCTCTCACCACGGTTTCTTTGGCCACCCTGGCGACGATCTCCTGGTATTTTTCGGGCAAGGCTTTGTAGAATTCTTGGTTGATGATCACCATGGATGTGAGCAAAAAATGGTGGGTTTCATTGACGACATTATTGACCAGATAATCTTGGTAAACATCGAAACACGACACGGTGGTCTCGGCGGCGTCCACCAAGTCCGCTTGGGCCAGAGGGACCAGACCGTCAGGGCCGACCACGACGTAGGTTGCACCCAAGTACAGCGCCATTCGCGCATATCGGCCTCGGCTGATCAAGATGCGGAGCTCATCCAAAACGGCGGGGTCTCTGGCGATGAGGTCTTGGGTAGAGATGACCCCCATCCCGCCGCTGTAGGCAACCCCGAAGGCCTTTAGGGGGGAGTCTCGCTCGAGGGCGTCTATAAAGCTGTGGCCGAGTGGGCCTTCAAAGACTTTTTCTGCGTGAGCGTAGTCTCGAAACAAATAGGGCATACCCAAAATACGAAGTTTTTGGCTGTATCGGGCCAGGACATGGGAGTAGGCCTGGGTCATCTCCAGCTTGCCTTTGATGACGTCTCGGGTGATTTGCACTGCGTTTCGACGCTTGCCCGCGACCGCTTCATACTCTTTTCGGGTGTGAATGATGACTTCGATGTCGCCGTTGGTTTCGGCCATGACCTGTTCAGCAAACTCAAAAGCAGCGCGGTCAGCGGCAGAGCTTGGAAGATGAATCTGCGCCCAGCGAATGGTGTAGGTGGGCTCGGCCAATGCTTGGCCCCCAACGGCCCAAGTGCTGAGGTGGAGCAAAGCGAAAGCCAAAAGCGTAGTTTTTGTTCGTTGAGTCATGACTTTGCTTCTAACACCCCCTTGATGTCTTGCCCCACGGGACCTATCCTTTGACGGCTTGGCACCGCACCCACCGATGGAGGCCCGATGCGTGAATTGATTCCACCTGGAGATGGCGCCATGAAGGCGGTTCGGCCCCAGCCAGAGCAACGCCATCAAAAGCTGGTTGAGGGTGAGGAGACCGATGTCCAGACCGCGAACCATACGCTCACCCAACGCCTGCAACAGCAATACGGCCACGACCTGGTCTCTGCGGCCTTAGGCGGGCAAAGCACCTCTGACGTGGGCATATTGGTCTTGGCTGAGTGGGCGCTGGCGACCGCTGGTCTTGATAGCCTCGTCGACGGTCCGACAGGCTCTCCCAAGGCGGTGTTCGACACCCTCCACACCCCCGAGTGGGCCGCCACCTCCACTGATATTTTGAACCGCCATGAGGGCCAGACCCAATCCGGAAATGCGCAACTTGCCGTCGAACTTATTCGTCGCAGTCGTGGCCAGCGCCTCCCAGCCGACATCGCCTCGCGACTCTCCGCAGCGCTCGGTACGGACATTTCAGGGGCTATCATTCACACCGACTCCGCCGCGGCCGGTGCTGCCGCCGCCATTAACGCCCACGCTTTTGCGACTGGAAACGACGTCTTTTTTGCCGCAGGTGCCTATCAGCCCGGCTCACGCGCCGGCGACGAGCTGCTCGCCCACGAACTCACCCATGTGGTGCAAGATGCTGAAGGCCGCATTCCCTCTGCCCCGGGTGGTGGGATGAGCGTGTCCAGCCCCTCCAGCGGTCATGAGCGCGAGGCGGTGGCAGCGGGTCGAGATGCCGTCGATTCGCTGTACGGCGCCGGTAGCATCGCTCCCGCAGGTGCCTTGAGCGCAGATATAAACACAGGGGCTGCCCAACTCGCCGAAGTCACGCCGTCCGTCGCCGCGACAAATATGCTCAGTCGGGACGCCAGTTTAGAACAAACGACCGACCCAGTGAGCGCGGTGAACACGCTCCTCGAAGCCACCAAGGTAGACGCCGCAGTCTCCATGATACGGTCGCTCTCTTCAGCCGAAGCTGAGTTGGTTTTCGCACAATTGGCGATCCCGCAATCCAAACTTGTGCTCGACGCCCTGGTCGACGCCCTCGGTGCCGAGAATGCTCAACTTTATGGCATGTTGGACAGTTGGTTTCAGGTCGCCACCAACCGTGACACCCTCGAAATCATCTTTGAGGCTCGCTATGGGGTGCGCCTCGGATCTGATGGCGACTTAGATGCAGAAATGTTCCTCGACAGTACCAGCGCAGAGCAGACTTTCGACGCCGAAGGTATCAAGAAACTCTACGAAATTTTGAAATTGCTGCCGCCGGAGCATGTGCTCTCCCACCTGAGCCACATCATGACTGAAGACACCCATACGGTCGACAGCAGTTCAGGCTACGCCCAATACTCCTACCTGGAGCTCTCCTACTCACAGGACGACACCAGCCAGATCGAGAGCGGCGAATACACCGATGAAAATGATCGCTTGCGTGGCCTGGAGATGATGACGACCACAGCCATTCATGAGATCGCCCACCTGGTCGACGCAGACGAGGTTTACTCGGCCAATAACGCCTCCTTTATGGCCTTGTTCGGATGGGAAAAGCATGACATGACCACCGAGGGGCTGACCGCATTACTGTTTAGCTTGGAAGACCATATGGCCGAGCCCTATGCGGCCGAACTAACGTCGGGTGAAAAGGACATCGCTCATGATGTCGCTCGGGAGCTGATTTTACTTTTGGCCCAGTATTTACCCGAGGTGACCGAGGTCGAAATGGCGATGGAGCGCCTCGGGTACGACATCAAAGGGGGCGAGTCCTGGCGTTCGGCCGAAGAACTCACCGCTGTGTTGTCCACGAGCCATTTGTTTTACCAAATCCAACTTTCTGCCAGCCCCAACGACTATCCATGGGAGGAAGAGCCAATGGGCTACACCACAGGCCGAGAGTATCACCGGGCCTATTCGTGGCAGGAATGTTGGTGGTCCTACGCCACCCGCGGCGGCGAGAAGATGAGCCGGTACCAGTGGCGTTCACCGGGTGAAACCTTCGCAGAATTATACGCGATTTACCACATAACAGAGCCCAAGGGGTCCAGACTCACCGCCGCCGAGAGGGCTTGGTTTGAGGGCCAGGGGCTGCAAGGTGATAGATGAGGTCGCGATTTGTTTTGTGGCTCGGTTTGTGTTCAGTGATGGTCTTATTTATTGCGTAATCAAATGCAGATAGCGCTCAACAGGAGCAGCCCGCCATGTCCCCCGAGAACCTCCTTCGCGACCATTTGGCAGCGGTGCGCCCGAAGACTGACCACAGTTTTCGGGCCCTGAGTTGGGACTTTTCCACCGTGCAAGGTGTACAAAGCACCAGTCGTGACCGCTATGAAGTCCCTCAATATTGGCTCGTGACTGCCTCCCCTGAATCCTTGATGGTTTCGGCCTCGCTGAGTCAAGTTTTTGAGGCTCAGGGCTTCGTCGCCAAGGCCGCCGCACACGCCGCTACAGATTGGGCCTTGCTCGCGTTGTGCGCCACCCAATCTACAGGAAAGGCACTCATTGAGGCGAGTCAACTGGAGGGGTTTGAGCGCCGTATGGTACTCGAGGCCGTTGACGCCCCTGCTCTTAGTGAAGGTCCAAATGGTCCGGTGTTGGTCTTTTGGACCCACAAACATTACCGGGCCAACCATCAGTTTTATCGTCACACGGTCACTGCGGCGGCGGATGGAACGGTTGCGGTTGTGGTGTCGAAGGCCCGCGGGTTTAAACGGCGATAAATGCCCTACCGTGGTCGTTAAAGCCGAAAGTGGCGGCTTGGGCAATGAACCCAAGGATGAGTAGGAGATTCATGGCCACAACATAGAACTGAGCGGGTTGGTTGGCCATGGTATAGTTTCACCAATATGGTTCGCCCTCCCTACAGCCTTCTCGGCGCCGCCATGTTGGCGCTGATCGCATGCTCGAGCGAGTCTAAGATTCTCGCTCAGGGTGTTGATGAGACAGAGCCAGGCGATGATGGCGTCGACGCTGATACTGGTCTTCGGATTACCGATACCGGAGAGGATGACCCGTGCTTTGTCGGCGAGCCCATGGTGGAGATCGGCACCGGCGAGGCGGTCTTTGAGGCCATCGATGATGGAGACCCGATCCAGATTATCCAAGGGGCTCAGGATGGACACCACATTTTGGGCAGTCTCCGCACCTTGAACACCACTGGGGTCGTCGCCATCAATTTTGACATCACCCCGGACTACAGCGGCGAGACCATCTCAGCCCAGCGCTATCGGCTGCAGCTGTTGCCCGACCCCATCCGAGGAGACTGCGCATGGATCATGACGGGGCTGTACGCCTACCTTGGGCAGGTCAACCCAGCGGGGGCGCCATTTGTGGGTGAGGACGCTGTGATGCGCATGGAGCTTGTGGACGACGATGGACGCGAGGCTGCAGATCAAGTCTCGGTTGTGCCCTTTCTTCCGCTGGGGCCGCCGACCTAATCCCGGTCTTAGGGGCGAAGGTCGACCCGGCGACGGGGGGCGATTGGGCCTGGCGCTACAATTCGGCCGCCACCGGGGAGCTGAGCGATAATCTCGAGCACCTCGGTATCTGCACCAAGTCCAAAGTGTAAGGGCACCCGCGCGGTGGATTGAAGGCCACGGTCTGCACGGCTCCAATCGGTTTGGGTTCCGCTGGCGGTGCGCACGGAGACCTTAGCGCCCAGGGGTGCGTCGATGGTGATCCAGTTGTTTACCGTACAGCCCTTGGACATAAATAAAAGCGTGCGACCCCACACTTGGGTGACCACCAGGTCTTCGATGCCGTCGCTGTTCATATCGGTCGCGACGACAGCCCGAAAGGAGCCCAGCGTGTCGATGCCGAGCTGTGGCCCAATTTCGGTGAACAGGCCATCGGATTGCCGAAGCAGTCGTAAGGGCACATCGAAAGAGGCTGGGTTTCCATCGGGGAGGGTGCTGTCGGCCATGCCCGGGCTCCACCGGTCGCCTTGGGCCAACAAAATGTCCTTGGCGCCGTCATTGTCTACATCCAAAAAAACAGCGCCCCAACCCGCACCGTTTCCGGGGTCCGCTCGGAAGTTTGAGGCCTCGCTGACATCCACCCAGCTTCCGGCTTTTCGAGACAGTAGGGTGTTCATCGGGCTGCCGGAGATCAACACATCGGGTTCACCGTCCCGATCGATGTCTGTGATGTCGATGCCTTTGGCGCTGGCATACAGTTCGCAAAAACAGGTGTCTCGGGCATCGATAAAAACCCCATCATCGTTCCGAAGCAGGGTGCTCGCACCGACTGTCGCACCGTGGTCGTGGACCAAATAAATGTCCATATCGCCGTCGCCATCTTCATCGAAGGGCAGGCCGTCAAAGCCATGGCGCAAGCCGACCGACTCGGGAATCGCGTCCATTTCGACCACGATGCCCTCTGGATACAGGTGAAACATGCGGTCATTTGTCACGGCACCTGTGCCATGGGGCGTGGCTGTTCGCACCACATAGACGTCCTCAATGCCGTCGCCGTCAAAGTCTGCGAGGGCAAAATCGTGTGCAGTCGAGGCTGAGGCTACGCCGGGTGGGTCTAAGTCTGGGAGGTCTACAGCGCTGCCGTCTAAGCTGGCGCTCAGGTGGATCTGGTAGGGGCGAATGCCACCCATCATCAAATCCAAGATGCCGTCAACGTTGATGTCCACAAATAGGGGCGAACGACCTGGGGGCATCATGCCTGAGCGTTCGGTAAATCCCAAGGCACCGCCCACATAAAAACGAGAGTCGCCGGCCTCTAGGCGGCCGATGACCAGCTCTAAATATCCATCGTTATTGACGTCGGCCAAGGCGAGAGATGGGCCGTCTTCGTGGCCACCGGGGGCGGCGGGGTCGAAGGCGTCGGGATCGATGCCGAGGGCGAGGCCCACTTCTTCGTATTCGGGTGCAGCCAGGGGCGTGGGGCAACTGTGAATGTCGCCGAGTCTAACGGTACCTGTGGCGGGCAGTCCGCCGGTGTCTGTGGATGGGCCGCCGTCTTGTGTGGTCTCGGGGTCGCTGATCGGGCCGAGGTCGGTCGCCGCGGGCTTTGGGTCAGATGAAAGACAGGCCATCGGCAGGATGAGTATTGGTAGAGCGCGCCACATGGGCCTCAGATTAACACTTGTTGTTGCCAAATTAGAAAAGCGTATTTTTATCGTGGAAAAAGACGGCGTTGAGGGGAGAGGTGTCGGGTCTTGACCTCTCGGCTTTGTGGTTCTTTTGCGATGAAATCAGCCAAGTTCGTGGGGTGCTCTGCGCGCCCGTGGATCGCAGATTCCGGCCAGTTTCGTTCGCCCAAGGCTGCATGGACCGCACCGGCGATTAGGGCGTTGCTTAAGGGGGTGGGGTGCATTTTATCGATGAAGAGCGCGTCTAAGCCATGGGTTTTAAGGGATTTGTTGAGTACGGTACTGACCCAAACGACCGGTAAGTCGTGATGGCTGGCGACCTGTTTCATCGCCTCAAAATAGATATCCCATGAGAAGTCTTTGGCCTTGGGTGTCAGGCTGACGGTGTCACGATTGGCTGGGGCAATAAATGCGACCGAGACCCCTCTGCGGGCCGCCTCTCGCACCAGCTTGTCGAGATTTTCAGCATAGCGCCGCACACCCACCCGCCGCACGCCCTGTGTGGGCCATTCGCTGTTTTTGGTCCAGGTGACAATATGGGCGCCAGTGCCCCCTCGGGCGCGGTCGAGCAGGCCTGCGAGCAGTCGATAAAAGCTGGAATTCGCCCAAGGGCTACCTGAAAAGGCGCGGGTTGTGCGCATGAGGTCGGCGTCGGCGAATGCGTCCCAGGTGTTGTCGCTCCATAGCAGACCAATCAGCAACAGACTCGGTTCTAAGGCCCAGCCTTGTTCGTCCATAAGCAGCTGGGCTTGTTCGGTGGAGTAGCCGAGCATCGCACCGTTGATCACGGTGATGTTTTGCCCTTCGCTGTTGAGTTGGACCTCGAGTTTGACCGCGAGGGTGTTGGAGTCAGAGACCCCGTGGCCAAAAAAGCTTGAGTCGCCCAGCACCAAAACCCGCTGCTCTCCAGGGTGTCGGCTGCCCTCTGGTACCGCACCTCGAAAACCGCTGGGGTGAATGTTGGCGATGGTTCCGGCATTTTGCTGTACCCCCGAAGACATGGTCCAAAGGCGGGTGGGGTGGCTTTGCATGATGTCTTGATGGCGAAGACTTGGGAGTGTCGGTCCAACTCGCCGTGCTGCCAACTCTGCTGCGATGGCCACGATGGCGAGGACCAGCATGGCCGAGATCAGCTTAAACTTGAGGGTTCGCCGAGCGGCTGCAGAGGCGCTTTGCGTCATGTGGGGCGGCCTCTTGGCGTGATGGGCGGGCCTTTACAGTATAGCGTGGGCATGAAATCCCGGGGTCATGTCTTTAGGATTAAGCGTGTTATTCACCCTTGAATTCCCCTAGTTTTGGAGTGAATATGTGGTTGATTGTGTTGGGTCTGACTGTTTTTGGCCAAGCCTCGGCAGCACCAAGTCCTGGTTTTGGTGGGGTGGCTCTCGTCAGTGGCACGCCTGGTTTTTCGGCATGTCTGCAGTCTCCGGATTGTGCGGGTCGTTTTTATCGGTTTTTGGCGCAGGCTTCATTGGAGCAGGGTTTCGCGATGGAGGGTTCCTCTGTGGCCACATCTGCAGTGGTCAACCGCCACTCGGGCCTTGTGGCTGGCGGTCTATTGCACACCTTCCCATTTGGTGGGGCCCGAGAAAACCTTGAAGGGAAGACCGAAAATACGCAGTTTTCGCCGGTGTTTCCCAAATTGTTGGTGGGCAAGCTTTTTGACCGAGGCGATAAGCACTGGGGCTTGGGTGCAAGCTTTTTACCCCCGGTCCCTGTTGGCGGCGCGGCGGCCCTTAGTCTGGGCCTCGATGGCAGTTTTGCCAAAACCTTGGAGAATGGTCGCACCCGCATGGGGGTGGATGTGGACTTCAGCTTTATTCGGGCCAAAGCGCCGGTGACCGCCTCCAAAGAACATGCTGAAACAGAGGGCTTGGAAGACCATATCGAATCCGAAGTTTTTGAAGAGCGCTGCGACCCCGATGTGGGCTGCATCGACGTGTTCAAGGTGGCCAACCTCGCGCTTAAAACTGGGATGAGTTGGCAATGTGGAGAGCGTCTGTATCCGTACGCGCAGGTCGGCCTGAGTATCACCAACGAGTGGCTATATGTGGACTACGATGGCACCAGTTGGGCACACTTTGGCTTGCAGCCCACCTTGCATGGCGGTGGTGCATGGACGCCAACCGACAAGGTGTTTTTGTCTTTGGGCAGCACCCTCGGACTCAAGCAAACCAACCAAAACCCCTCGGAAACCCTGGGCCTGTTTTTCAAGCTGACAGGTTCAGCCGCGCTCATGTTTTAGATGCGCCGAGCGGTATCAGTTGGGCGTTCCTGAGCCTTCTGAACCCTCTGAGCCACTCCGCCGCCTTCGCCTGCGTCTGCGCTTGCGTTGGCCGTCGCCACCTTCTTGCTGAGGTTTGGCGTCCATGTTCTCGCTGCCTTGCCTCTGGGCGCCTTGCCGCTGGCCGCCTTGCCTTTGGCCGCCGTGCCGCTCGCCACCTTGGCGCTGGCCGCCCTGCCTTTCGCCGCCACCACGCCGACCGCGTCCACCTCTGCCTCTGCCCTCGCCACCCTGCTTTTCGCCACCTTGGCGCTTAGACTTAGGCCCAGCTTTGGCTCTCGCCAGGGCCCGATCGATTGCGGCCTGCTCGGCCCTTTCGTTGTCTGCTTTGGCCGCCTCGGCCTTTTTGAGCTTTTTGAGTTGGTATGCGCTCATCGGCTGTTCGCTCGCCTCTGCGGCAGCGGCCTGGATTTCGGCGATAACGCTGGCGGTGTCGGCTTGTCTGGTGCTGGGGTTGTACCGCCCAGTCAGCTTTGATTCGGGTTCCAGCCGCCCAGCCTCGTACAGCGCCCAAATCTCACGCCCGTATTGGGTCTTGAGAATACTCGGCGAAAAACGACCCAGATAGTTTTTGAGGTTCTGTAAATCCCGCAAAAATAGCCGTTCGCTGTTTCGGTTGTTCGCAGCGTCTGTTGCCTGAGGCAGATCGATGATGACCGCCCCATCTGCTGCCATCAAGATATTGTACTCGCTCAAGTCCCCATGAACCATGCCGGCGCACAGTATTCGCACGCACTGACGCACCAAATGAAGGTGGAGCGTGTTGGCCGCCGATGCGCTCAAGGTCACATCCCAAAGCCGTGGCGCAGGCTGCTGATGCTCATCGGTGATCAGCTCCATCAACAGCACATTGTCGCTAAAATGAAATGGGGTGGGCACCCGCACACCCGCCGCGTGCAGCCGGTACAGCGCCGACACTTCTGCCTGTTGCCACTCGGCCTCAATCAAGGACTTGCCGTATTTAGAGCCCTTAGACATCGCCCGCTGTTGGCGTGTGTTTCGCACCGTTCGACCCTCGGTATAGTCGGCGCGCTGGCGAAAAGACCGGTTGTTGGCCTCTTTGTACACCTTGGCCACACATTGGCCCTCGTGGGTCTCCACCAAATAGACCGAGGCCTCTTTTCCGCTCATCAATGGTCGTGTCACGGCCGTGATGAAGCCATCGTCGAAAAGGGGCAGCAATGGGGCGGGAACGTTCATAAATCGACATCACAGTCTATCTTAGAGGTGGGCGTTGTGGTGCAGGTCGTTTAGCATATTGGCCGGAGGTCGCATGTTTTATCGCGCATTGGCTGTTCTTTGTTTGGCCACCTTGGGGGCATGTGGAGGCAATATGGTGGACTGTGAAAAAGGAAGCCACCGCAGCGGAGACGGGTGCGCCGAGGACCGTGTGTATGGTCAGGCCGATACCGGTGACACCGGAGTATAGGCCCATGTATCTTGGTTTTTGGTCTCCAGCGGGCATGTCGATGACCTTGTGCATCGCCTTGGCCTTGGGTTGCTCCAGTAAAACCCCTCAGCCCGAAGAGCCAGAGGGCGAAAGAGAGTATGACCCTGGGGTGATCAGTCCGCCGTTCATCGAGGACACCGGGGCTCCCTTGCCGATTGCCGATGACACCGGTCAGGCCGCTTCAGGCCAAACAGTATGCTACCCAGGGCCCCTGTCGGACTACACTGCGTGTTTTGTGGTGGTCGAGGCTCATGATGGGATGGGCCAGGATTATGCTTATCCCGACCCTTATCAGGGCAATATTCAGTATTCAAAGCCTACCCATTTTATCGATTTGTCTGGCCAAAACCACGGCGCATCTTTGGCACCTAATTTTGTGTTCGATGAGTTTATGAACGCTACCAAGGGCCAGTATGGCTTGTTTCAGGTTCATGCCGTGGCCTCGTTACAGTCGGTCCGAGAGGCCAGTGGGGGCTCGCTCACCATCAATTCTGGTTATCGAAACGTAGGTTATAATGCTGGTGTTGGGGGCGCAGAGTACAGCCGGCATATGTACGGTGACGCCGCCGATATTCGCTCGTCGGTCCTCAGTCTCCCCGACCTCGCGGATCTGTGTGAGGACTTGGGTGCGGGCTTCACCAAGCTGTACGAAACCCATGTGCATTGCGATTGGCGGGACGACCCACTCGACACGGTGTTTTTTGAATAAATTTTTTACCTAACAATGGCCTTTATCACTGCCGAAAGTTTGGCTTTCGCGGTATGATATGTCGGTGTGAGGTGTGATGCGGTCCGTGTTCTTGTCGGCAATTTTGGGTCTTTATTCGCTTGGTTGTGAGTCCAAGTCTGACCATGGTTTTGTCACGGTCGGTGGTGAACATGGTGAGGTGGCTGCGTCGTCAGCGGTGGATGCATGGGGGGATTGCAAGGCGGAAGGTGTGACCGGGGTGGGAAGTGAGGCGGTGGTTCAGACCATCCCGCCCCCAGAGGCCGGGAACGTCAGTGTCCACACGCCCATCATCGCCTTTTTGGAGGCGGGCTACACCCGAGCCGATATCGAGGACTTCGAGGTTACCTCCAATGGTTGGGGCATCGATGGCGAGATGGTCTCTTTTGAGCGTCGCGGAACGACTGTTGTCGGCTTTGCGCCCCTCGACCCCTACGATGTGGCGGGTGAAGTGATCATCCGCATGAATATTGCGGGTGATAGCGCCAGGTGGCAATTTCACACCGGCCCCTATGAAGACACCGTCGCTGGCAACCCCAATCTGAGCTTCGAGAGCCCATCGACCACCCAAGGTACGCCGTGTCAGTACACTTATTTTACCGATAATTTCATCGGATTTGGAGATGTGGCCATCACCGAAGAGTCGGCTGGGGCCACGGATGCCACCGACGGAAAATCACGGTTGCTTATGTCCACTGGAGAGGTGCTGGGAAACGCTGCGGTGGGCTCAACCTCCAGCTATGTCACATCTCAACCCTTCCCGATGGTGAGCGCCGCGAATTTACGCTTCGACTTCCGCTTTGTGTCTGAGGAGTTCACCGATTTTGATGGTGATATTTACGATGACAGTTTTTTGGTGATGGTCCACGGTCAGCAAGGGGTCGTCTTTGAGGAGATAAGCTCGGTGAGTCGGGTGGGTATCGATGGGGCGCATCCCATGCCATTTCCCGGCATGGTCGATGCTCAGGCCGCCGAGTGGCGCACCCATACTCTGAGTCGATTCAACAGCGTCGGGTCGAATGCGACGATTTCATTCTTTTTGAGCGATGTTGGCGATCCGAGTCGGACCACCGCTGTGAGCGTGGACAACCTCAGGGTTGAGTAAACCCCACCGGGTAAATACAGTCTGCGCATGACTTTCATCGGCTTTATATTTTTGGTGGCTTTTTCTGCCTGTGATTGGCTTGATGCGCCACCTGCTGAGCAAACCTACGCCGTGGTTCGGGGTGACACCTTGACGGTGATTGCCTCGGCGCATGGGGTGAGCGTGGCTGATTTGATGGCTTGGAATGGGCTCAAGAACGATGGCATCGAAGTGGGTCAAGTCTTGGTGGTCGGAAATGGGGTGGCCGGTGTTCGCGTTCAGAAAAAGCGCGCTGGCAGCCGGCGGGCGCCCCATAGGCCAAGACAGGCCGTTTCCAAGATCACTGTGGGGGTCATGCCCAAAGCCAAGCCTTGTTTGGCCGGTCCAAGTTTGGATGATTTGGATGATGATGTGCCAGATGTACAGGCTTCTTTAGGCTTGAGCCTCGAGGAGATCCGGTCGCCAATGGCGGCAGCGCTACCGGCCTTGGGTGTGTGCTTCGGTGGGGGGTGGCCCGAGACTGTGGTCGAACTCAATATCACCGTGGCCTGTAACGGTCGTGTCCAAGCGGTAGCGGTGCTCGACGGGGGGGGGCTCGATGCGTCCACCTTGGATTGTATGCGCGCCCAACTGGGCTTTGTGGGTTTTTCAGCACACGATATGCCCGATGGAATGCAGTTTCGTTATCCGATCACATTGTCGAAATAGCGCGGTCGGACGGTGTTTTTTTTGCGGTGATTGGATGCTCTGTTAGGCTTCGGCCACGCCCAGATATCACGGGCAAATAAAGGAGTCTTTTTATGCGCATCTCTTGGTTGGCCTTTGTAGCGATGATGGCTGTTGGTTGTAATGTAAAGATGGATGATTCCGGCTTGGGTTCGGCCGATGCCGATGCCGATGCTGATGCCGACGCTGATGCTGATGCCGACGCTGATGCTGATGCCGATGCTGACGATACAGGTGACGCCGACGATACAGGTGACGCCGACGATACCGGTGACGGCGACCCAGCCCCGGTCGACGTTGACGGTGACGGTTTCACCGATGACGAAGACTGTGATGACAATGATCCCACCATTTATCCCGGTGCCGACGAAATCGCCTATGACGGGACCGACCAAAACTGTGACGGTGTTGACCTCACCGATGTAGACGGTGACGGCGAGGACAGCATTGTTGTTGAAGGCGGTACTGACTGCAACGACGATGATGCCACGGTGTATGCCGCGGCCGACGACGTTGCTTATGATGGTATCGACCAAAACTGTGATGGCGCAGACCTGACCGATGTAGACGGTGACGGCGAGGACAGCACGGTGGTTGAAGGCGGTACTGACTGCAACGATGATGATGCCACAATATATGCCGCGGCCGACGAGGTCCCCTATGATGACATCGACCAAAACTGTGACGGTGTTGATCTCACCGATGTAGACGGTGACGGCGAGGACAGCATGATGGTAGAGGGTGGCGTCGACTGCGATGACGAGGACGCTGAAGTACACACAGGTGCCGACGAGGTTCCTTACGACGGTATCGACAATGACTGCGACGGTTCAGATCTGACCGATGTGGACGGCGACGGTGAAGACAGCACGGTGGTTGATGGTGGCACCGACTGCGATGATGATGATGTGATGATTTCCACCGCAGCAGAGGAGATTCCCTATGACGGGATCGACCAAGACTGCGATGGCTCAGATTTGACCGACGTAGATGGTGATGGCTATGACGCAGAGATCGTTGGTGGTGATGACTGTAATGACGGTTCCGACACCATTCATCCGGGTGCAGTTGAAGCTTACGACTTCCTTGACAACGATTGCGATGTGTTGGTCGATGAAGATGCGGTGTTGTACGGTGACTTGCAGATCAGCGAGATTATGGCCAACCCTTCCTTCCTTCCTGACGATGAAGGTGAATATTTCGAGATATACAACAGCTCAGATATGGACATCAATATGATCGGTTGGACCATCGCCGACATGGACGCCGACTCATTCACGATCGAGGATGACCTGTTTATCGAGTCCGGTGAGTATGTGGTCTTCAGCGTCCACAGCACCTCAGCTGTGGTGGATGTGGTTTATGACTACAGCGACTTCAAGCTCACCAACAGCATCGATGAGATTGTGCTGTGGGCCGGAGACGACGAAAAAGCCCAGGTCGAATGGGTGGCCACCACAGAGGGCGTCGCGATGGGCTTTGAGCTTGGAACGGGCGATTGGGATGACACATCAGTTTGGTGTAATCAAACCACGGTCATGTTTTCGTTTGCCTTTTTGTACGGCGATTATGGGACCCCTGGAACTGTAAATGACAGTTGCGGCGGTGCGCTCATCGACCCGGGTTACTAGGCATTGTAAGGCCCCCTGGGTCGTTTCTTTCCCGCCCCTCAAGTATATTGCTTCGAGGGGCGGGCTTGCGTCTGGTCGGTGCGAACCAAAGCCCAGTGGAGTGAATCGATATGGTGACCTTGCTGACTATTTTTTTGGTGTTGGTCATCTTCGGGGTGGCTTTTTCTTTTATGCCTGTGCTCCCTGGCCCGCCTTTTGTCATCGCAGGGTTGATGTTGATCCCGCTTTGGCCCGATATGGTCGGAAGGGTCGATGATTTGTGCTGGTGGGTGGCCTCGAGCATGGCCATTTTAGGTTTGGTGATCACCGTGCTGGATATCGCCTCGCCCTATTTGGCCAAGCTGTATGAAGGGGTTTTGGGGAAAAGCAGCAGAGCGGCGGCCATCGGCTCCTCGGTCGGGTTGTTTTTGGGGGTGATTTTGAGCTTTGTCTTCGCATGTTCGGGGGTGGCTGTACCGATTTTGGCTGCACTTCCACTGCCTTTGGTATTGATCACACCATTTTTTGGTGCCATGGCGGGTGAAGCGTCGGTCCAGGTTTCTGCTGGCGAAAGCCCAAAGGCGCGGATGAGCCGAATCCTTCGTTCAGCCTTTGTGCAATGGCTTGGCTTGCTTACTACCCTTCTTTTGAAGGCTGGCTACTGCATGATCGCAGCGCCGATTGGCGTGTGGTTGATCCTTCGCGCCTGGTGAGGTAATCTGATAGTGAAGGTTTAAACAAGGTTTCAGCGATAATGTCTAGCGACGACACACCCAGGTCCAACATCGGTTCTACGATTCGCTCTTGGTTCGGCCGCGGGAATAATTCTGAACCAGGGACTGAGGAAGAGCTGGGAGAAATCCTCCTCTTTGTGCCTGGGGAAGAGGACAGTGAGGAAGAGAAACTCTTTTTTGTCGACCCCGACTGGCGAGAGGTGAAGGGGGCGTGGCTTGGTGGCCGGAATGCGGTCTCCACCGACCCAGTGAAGGTCCGCAGCGAGACGATGGGGGCCCTCTCTCGGATGCGCTCCACAGTCAATACCGTGGGGGATCAGCAGTATTTGGCCGACCTGTACGAGAAGATAGGCGAACGGAGTTTGGGGCTGCCGGACTTTCCAGATACGCCCATGCGTCTGGACCATTTGATGAACGAGGAAGAGCCCAACTCTCAACAGGTCATGCGCTGTATTGAGTCCGACCCAAAGCTTGTTGGACGCGTATGGAAGGCCGCTCGGTCAGCACGCTTTCCTGCAGCACCTGGCAGTCTCGATATGGCGGTGAGCCGGATTGGCTTGGTGGAGGTGTGGCGCTTGAGCCTGGAGTCTGCGCTGGATACGCTCGACTTTAAGTCAGGCGTATTTAAGGATATGGCCGCCGAAGTTAGGATTCATGGTGCATTGGTAGCAGAGGTCACCTCGGGCATGGCTGGGCAGCGCAGGGGACCCTCCTTTTTGGCCGGATTGCTCCATGATGTGGGCCAGCTGGTGTTGCTCCAAGCCGCAAGTCAAAGCTTAGCTGAGCCATCCACGGTCAAGGCGATTCTAGACGCGCATCATGGCGATCTTTCTGTTTTGGTGGCTGAGGCGTGGCATTTGGATGCATCAATTATTCCGGCCGTGGCCCATCATCACGACCCCAATGCGGTCAACGCAGGGCCCCGGGACTTGAGTCGTTTATTGTGTATTGCCGATATCGCCGTCGATGGGGAGTTGGACCGCCGTGTACGCCGAAACAGCAACTTTATCCCTGAGATTGCCCGATTCACCCGCTCTCGTGTGTTGGCGAGTAAGGCCTTGAATTTGGCGGCCATCGCCATCGATCGCATGGAGTCAAACGGATAGATACCCACGGTATTGTGGGGCTCATTGGGGGGAGAATGAAGGCTATAATCTTTGGCGTGGTCATCGCTGGGCTGCTTGCTTCGTCAGAATCACGAGCCGATAGCACATTTTTCGCGCCCAAATTCTTTAGCCCCACCTCCTGCGCAGACATTGTATCTGTGTCTACCTCCACCCATTCGGTCACGCTGAATGGTCGGAAATTTTCGGTTCGAGGGGCGCCACACCATGGCACGGGTAACTACAAATTATCCACCACCAAGGGATTGTTTGGCGGGTACACCACCCATGTTCAGGAGAAAACAGTCCGAGGTGTTCCGTACTGGCGACAATTGGCGACCATGTTGAAGGCTTGTGGGCACGACGATGCTGCCGAGGCGCTTCGGCTTTGGCGGAAGGCCCACCGTGAAGTCGTGGTGGGTTGGGCGACCATCTACGGGATTCCCCTCGCCCTGGTCATGCGACCCAAGGTTTTGGAGCGCCGCGCGGAATTTGAGGCGGCATTTTTAACGATAAAACCAGGGTTGAAGCTTGATAATCATAAACCCAATTCAAGCGGGTCTGGTGGGTAATCCAGTCGCATACTATGGCAGTTTTGCACATATATGAGACATTCTGGGGCATGGTTTGTGCAGTTAAGCTATTGTTTCTGGTTGGATCTGAGGGCATCTTGAGGGAGAACCCACACGGAGCCTCCCATGATTTCTTTTATTTCTCTTTTGGTATTCGTCAGCCCTGGCCCCGCCTCGGCTTTTTGTGGCACCTATGTTGGTAGCCCCGGTGTTGAGCTCATCAACAAGACCAGTCAGGTGATCATCAGTCGCCAGGCCAACCACACCACCTTGACCCTTGCCAACGATTTTCAAGGTCCAGTCAACGACTTCGCGATGCTCATTCCGGTTCCGGTCATTTTAGAAGAAGAAGATGTTCGTGTTGCCGAACCAGCGCTATTTCAGCGCTTTGATGATTATTCAGCCCCAAGGGTGGTTCGCTATGAGTGTGCAGACTTTGAGTGGGAGGACATCGACGCCGATGCTGATTCCGACGCTGATGCCGATGCGGATGCCGATGCCGATGCGGACCCTTCTGTGGTCATTCAAGCTCAATACCAGGTGGGTATTTACGATGTGGTGATCCTCTCGGCCTCGGAGTCTGGTGGGCTGATGGAGTGGCTTCAGGACAATGGCTATGGGGTGCACCGTGACGGAGAGGCGGTGCTGGCCGAATATATAGAGTCCGGGAGCTACTTTTTCGCGGCCCAAGTGAATCTCGATGAGGTCACCGAAGACGCGAGCTTTTTGGAGCCTCTCCAGTTTGAGTATGACTCGGCGGTGTTTTCATTACCGATTCGCCTGGGCACCATCAACTCGCCGGGTGAGCAAGATGTGGTCATGTACATCCTGACCGACCATGCCGATGGAAAGGTTGGCATCGCCAACTATCCCCAAATGGAGATCGAAGATGAATGCATGGTCGACATCTACGGGTCGGGAGGGGTTGACACTTATTATGCAGACCAACTCGCCGAGGCCTGGGAGGATGAGGATGGTGCGGGGTGGATTGTGGAATATGCCTGGTCACCAAGCTCATGCGACCCCTGCTCCTCTGCGCCACCCACCGCCGCTGAGTTTGGGCAAGCAGGCTTTGATGGCGACCCATGGCAAGCATATTTCACGCGAATCCGGATGCGCTACACCCCTGAGGCCGCGGCTCAGGACATTACGCTGTATACATCTGGAATCATCGAAAATGAACAGATTCGTTTCATTGATCACAACCCGTTGATGGAAGACCGCTACCCGATCTGTGGTCTGGGTATGGTGGGCGATCCGGGCAGCTGTGATGCCGGTGATGCCGGTGATGACGGTGATGCCGGTGATGCTGTGGTCGGGTTTGTTGACTGGCTTTTCGAGAGTGACACCGATGATGTGGCACAGGCAAGGCGCGCACAGGGTGGGTGTAGCCACGCGGCCCAAGCCAATCGGACTGCGGGGTTTACATTGCTGTTCGGCCTATTCGCTGCAGCCCTTCGCCGGCGACAGGAATCGGCCTGAGTTTATGCCAGTGGCGATGCGGGCAAGGAGTTTTGGTTCGACATTGCCACCGGTACAGACCACACCGAGGCGTCCTTTCCCCCCAGAACGGGCGATGTCGAGGGCGGCGGCCAGTGCTGCTGCACCGGATGGTTCGAGCACAATCCGCAATTCCATAAGCGCCCAGGCCATGGCCTCTTCCAACGCGGGGTCATCCACCATGACGACCCTGTCCACATGACTTTGAAGGATGGGCCAAGTGTGTGCGCCCACACGCCGAACCCGCAGCCCATCGGCGATGGTCTTCGGTGGAGGGACGGCGACTCTCTTTCCAGCGGCAAGTGACTGGGAGAGCGCATCCTTTTGGGCTGGCTCAACGGCGATAATGCGCGCTGTGGGACACAATGCCCGTGTGGCCACCGCACAGCCCGCCATCAGCCCACCACCGCTTACCGGGACCAGTAGCATGTCGATATCGCCCGCGTCCTCGATGAGCTCTAAGGCCACGGTACCTTGGCCGGCGGC
>OBJC01000076.1_pt1 | contig 19316 bp, 15 predicted proteins | sample 1481521 | NCBI WGS metagenome assembly OBJC01 (sample SAMEA2341961, study PRJEB22496) | metagenome | biome: marine; feature: hydrothermal vent; material: water | place: Pacific Ocean | collected 2011/2012 | reverse complement strand
GACGCAGGCGTCAACCTGGACGGGATGTTGGTCGAGGTCGAAAAAAGGTGGTTGCTGGCGGCTTTGGAGAAAAGTCATGGCAACAAAACCGAAGCTGCTGGAAAGCTTCGAATGTCCTTTCGGTCGTTTAGATACCGGCTGACCAAGCTCGGGCTGGACGACATCGCTGTAGATTGATGGCTGGGCCTTGGCACAGTTCTTGCTTTCCTTCTTAATGAGGTGTCCTTTTGGGGCAGGGAGTGGCTTGAAATGATGGCGTGGCGGTCTAAACGATGTGGGTTTTCGGTGATCGAGTTTATGATCGCTGTGGCATTGCTGTGCATCGTGGCGGCTGTGGGCGTGCCCAACTTCATAGAAATGCAGTATCGGGCCAAGCGCGCTGAAGTGCCAGCCAACCTAGAAGGTATACGTGTGGCCGCAATTGCCTATCGCGCCGCCCATGGTCAACTGCTGGGCGAGGACATCCCCCGGCCGGATGCTTTTCCCGGAAAAAGGGAGCGCCCCTGGCGGGGTGGTAGTCGGTTTGACGCGCTGGGCTGGGAGCCTGAGGGGACGGTTCGAGGCTCCTATACATTGGTGGTGGCGCAGTCTGACACTTTTGTTGTCAAGGGTTTTTGTGATGTGGATGGCAACGGAGAGCAGGCTGTGTTTCAAGGCACCGGTGAAACCAGGGTGATCCCGTTGACCGAACCAGAAGTATTTTAGGCGTCCAAAGTACGGGATTTCCAATGGGTTTTAGGTCGGAAAAAACCATTGGCATGTCAACCTTTTCGCAAAGTGCGCCACGCGCCTGACAAAAAGTGTCACCTTGTGCTGACAAAAAATGTCACTTTTTAAGGCTAAAAAGGGGCGACGAGGCTCCAATATGCCCCAATTGGCATCAGGGGGGGGCACAATCAAACTTGGCACGGAACTTGTATGGTAGTTTCCACGTGGGGACGCTGTGTCCCTTCGTTCAAGATTTTCCGGGTCTGCCCGGAGCAGACCCAGACTGGAGAGAAAAATGTTCAACAAAAAGGGATTCACCCTTGTAGAGCTGATGATTGTTGTCGCGATTATCGGTATCCTTGCGGCCATCGCGATTCCAAACTTCGTGGACATGCAGTATCGCGCCAAGCGTGCTGAAGTTCCGAGTAATGTTGACGGTATCAAGACCGCACAAATCGCATACGATGCTGCTTTCGATAAGTACATCGAGGTTTCTTCTTGGAAGCCTTCCACAAACGTCGCCAAGACCCAACGCTCATGGTCTTCAGGTACTGGCTTCGACACCCTTGGTTGGGGCCCAGACGGTAAGGTCCGTGGTCGTTACAAGGTCACATCAAAGTCCACCACAGACTTCTTGGTCTCTGGTGAGTGTGATGTCGACAATGATGATGACAACTCTAAGTTCACTGCGACCAAGTCGTTGAACACCAAGATGAACACCGGCGCCTCAATCTACTAAGATTAAGTCGATGTTTTTTAGAGGGCGGCCCTTGTGGTCGCCCTCTTTTCGTTTGGGCACCGGTTATCAATTCCATATGCGTCTCGGATTACCCCTCCTGCTCCTTGTGACTGTCCTGGTTTACTCGGGATTGTGGTCTGCGGGCTTTGTTTGGGACGACATCCCCCTGATTGTGCGCAACGATGCGCTGAGTCAGGCCTCTCTGTCAGCGATTTTTGGTGCCGACCTTTGGGCGGATACCGGTGCGGGGGAGGTGGCCAGTGGCTATTACCGGCCGCTTGTCCTGTTGAGCTTCGCGGTGGACCGCTTCTTTTTCGGGCTTCAGCCTTTGGGGTACCACCTTCACAGCTTGGCGTGGCACCTGGCTGCTGTCGTTGGCCTTGTCTATTTGCTGAAGGACCTTGTGGGCGATGAAGCGGCTTTGCTTGGGGGGGCGCTGTTTGCTGTGCATCCTGTTCAGTCCGAGGTGGTGATTTGGATTTCGGCCAGAAATGACCTCATGGCCGCCGCCTTCGGTTTTGCTGCCCTCGGCATGGTTTGGGGAAAAGGGCGCCCCGGGCTTTCGCGCTTGGTCGGTGCAGGCCTGTTGACGGTTTTGGCCGCACTGTCCAAAGAGACTGCATTCGTATTGCCCGGCATGCTTCTGGTTGCAGACCTGGCGAGGGGGCGGCGTTTAGGGATGGCCTTGCGCCTGTGTCCGTTAGTTTTTGGTGTAGGGGCAGTCATTTTGCTGCGCGTGATGCTCGATGTGGGCGGGGCGACGGTACCTTCTGTTGATGGCGTGGCCCTGTTGATCAACAACCTACATTCGGTTTTGGGTATGTATGGGGCGGCGATTTTAAGCCCTTGGCCGATTTCGAGTGCCCGAGACTTGAGCTGGCTTGGGCTCGTGTCTTCAGGGCGGGTTTGGCTTGGGCTATTTTTTATTGTCGGCATGGGGCTGCTCGCAGCTTTTAGCCCCCGTCGACGGGTCGCTGCCCTGGGTTTGGCCTGGACGGTTCTACTCGTGGGGGTGGCCATGGTGCCCATCGCCGACAAAGGTGGTTTTGGGGACCGTTTTCTATACTGGCCGATGGCGGGTGTGGCGGTCGCTTTGGCCAGTTCGGTCGCCCAGTTGTCTCGGGTTTGGATCGTGGTGCTCGCCCTGCCTTCAATGTTTATAATTCATACCCGTCTGCCCGATTGGAAGCACGACCGTGCGCTTTGGGTCGCAGCCATGCGGGACGTGCCCAGCCCGAGCAATGCTGTCAGTTTGGGCCACGCTTTTGCGCTTCATGATCGCCACAAGCGGGCCCATGTCAGCTTTGTGAGCGCCCTGGCCACTCCGGGTGTCGACGTGGATGCCTGTATGGGCGTCGTGGGTTCAGCCATGCGGGCGGGGCTCACGGCTCAGGCGCTAAGGATGGGGCTTTGGGCCGAGGCGCGAGGGTGTCCGCCCGAGGGTGGATTTCACGGTTGGGTGGCGATGGCTGCTGCGGTCGAGGGAGAGTGGGGCGTTGCTCGGGATTGGGCCAATCGTACCCCAGTAGACCCAAAACTTCGGGCCGCAGTTGTGAACGCGGCCATCGCCAAACGTGATGGCGATGAGGGCTTGTACGCAACGCTGGTGGCTGCCTGGACGGGCACAACCCCTCTGGAGCCACAGGTGGAGGCGCTGTTGGGTCGTGGAGATGTTCCGGCGGTTAGGGGTTGGCAATGAGTATGCGTCACCTTCTTTTGTTTTGCTTACCGCTTGTGTGCGGGTGGGGTGCGCATCAGTTTCAGGTGAGCGCCGATATGGTCCGTCGGGCGCTGAAAGCAGACAATCGGGAAATTTTCATACCGTCACCAAAGGCCACGCAGGTGGCGGCGATGGGCTTTGACCTGGTGGTTGCCGATTTGCTGTGGGTGCGGTCAGTCCTAATCTTTGTGGATTTTTTAGGCCAAAGCGGGACATCTGGAGCAGTTTGGATGCGAACCGTTCTTCAAACTGTTGTGGTACTCGATCCGGCATGGCGTACCCCATTCTTTTATGGCGGAGGGATGTTGAGGATGCTCGACGATGTCGAAGGCAGCGACGAGATATTTACCAAGGGTATGGAGGCTTTTCCCGAGGACGCCTATTTTCCCTTTTCGATTGGGATGAACGCATTCCTCATCCATAAAGATTTGGATAAGGCTGCGGCATTCCTCAAGCAGGCTGGGGCGTTGCCGAGCGCACCCCGGTGGTATCGAGCGGCTGCCGCGGAATTTTTGAATCGACGAGGGCAACGTAAAGCGGCCTTGATGTACTTGAAGCAGGAAATTGAATCCGCCAACTCAGAGCGAGAGCGGGTGTTGCTTGAAAACAAATTTAAATCTTTGCTGTATGAACAGATTGTTGAGGTGTTGGTGGCACGCCAAAAAATGTGGGAAGCCAAGTTTTTACGCCCGCTCGATGGTGTTGAGGGCCTGGGCGACTTGCCGCCAGATCCTTTGGGTGGCGCGTGGTTTGTCGCTGCTGATGGCATTGTTCGGTCCACCGTTCAAGACCCAGTGGTCGCCAAGCGCGCCCGCAATGAGGAGCGTTCGATTTTGGTGAACCCGTGAGGGGTGTGGGTGCGTTGATCGGTCTGGGCAGTTCTTTAGGCGACCGGCCACGGGCCCTCGAGCTCGCTGTGCGGATGCTTGAAGCAGATGCTCACACCCGGGTTGTTGCCACCAGTCGTACCTGGTTGAATCCTCCGATGGGTGTTGCGCGAGGCGCCTTTTTGAACGGGGCTGTACGCGTAGAAACCGAACATTCTCCACGGGGGTTGCTCGCCCTGTGCAAAGACATTGAAAAACGGGTCGGTCGAAGGGTTAGTGAGCGTTGGTCTGACCGCGTGGTTGACCTCGATTTATTGTTGATGGGCAGGGTGATTCGTCGGGGGGCTGCGCTCAGGCTCCCACACCCTCATATGCTACAACGCCCCTTTGTTATGACACCGTGTCTAGAGGTCGCTTCTGACTTTTTTCATCCTTTGTTGCGTTGTCGGCTCGATGCATGCGCCAAGGACGCTAGCGCGGGCCTGATCAGCTTCGGTCGACTGCCGCAAGCGTTTGCGAATGTTGGTGGCTCGAAGTACACAGGGGCCAAGACCACTGCAGCTTTAAGGGGTGATGGCATGAAGATTTTTATCGACACAGCGAACATTGATGAAATCCGTGAGGCCCACGCTTGGGGCATTCTAGATGGTGTCACCACCAACCCGAGTTTGATAGCCCGGGAGGGTGGAGATTTTATCGAGACCATCCACGAGATTTGCCAACTTGTGAAGGGACCAGTCTCTGCAGAGACCGTCTCTCAAGATGCCGAGGGCATGATCAAGGAAGGAAAGCTCCTCGCACAGATTTCAGAGCACGTTGTGGTCAAGGTGCCCCTGACAGCAGCCGGGCTCACGGCCACCCGTGCCCTTTCAGATGCAGGCATCGACGTTAACGTCACCCTTATATTCCAGCCTGCCCAAGCCTTGATGGCGGCCAAGGCTGGTGCAGCCTATGTCAGCCCATTTTTGGGCCGACTCGACGATATCGCGACCGACGGGGTTCAACTCATCGAAGAAATCGTGACGATTTTTGGGAACTACCCAGCACTCGGCACCGAGGTGCTCGCCGCATCAATCCGGTCTTCATTGCATGTCAGTCAGGTCGCTTTGGCTGGCTGTGATGTGTCTACGATACCATTCAAGGTGCTCTCGAAGTTGGTGAACCACCCACTCACGATGAGCGGTAACGCCCAGTTTCTTGCCGATTGGGACACAGTCCCTGACAACGATATCGCCGGTCAAGTGACCCGGTGGCTCGGCAAGCGCAGTTCCTGAAGGCGCATCCAAGACTGATGGGCTGCTCGCGGCCGTGGTCGCTGCTGTGGTGGCCCTGCCCTATTTGGCAGGTGGCTACGTTTGGGATGATGGCCCGCTGATCGTCGAGCGCCTGGTGGGCCTCGATGCAGTCGGGTGGTTTGAGTTGTGGGCGGGGCCTGTGACCGATGATGGTCCTGGTGCATCCTATTATCGTCCGGTTGCCTTGAGCTTAATGGCCTTGGGCGGGCGGTTTGGGCCCTGGGCGATTCACCTCATGACCCTGCTCCTGCATGCTGGGAGTGCTGGACTTGTGGTCCTGTTGTGTCGCCATAGTCGGTGGCCGCTCATCGCAGGCTTGGTGTTTGCTGTACATCCTTTGGCCAGCGAAGTCTTGGGGTGGTGCTCGGCGATGCCCGATGCCTTGGCTGTTTTTCTCGGTCTTTTGGCTGTGTGGTGGCGGCCACGGAGTGCGCTTGGTGCTTTTGTGCTCTTGGTGCTTGGGGGTTTCTCAAAAGAGACGGCTCTCCTTATTCCGTTGGTCTTCGCTTTTGGCGGATCTGCTGTTCGGGTCTGGTTGACGCCTTGGCTGGGTGCTGTGTTGGTGGTGGGCAGTGTACGTTTGATGGCTAATGTAGGCCTTGGAGCCGGATGGGGAGCCAAGTTAGGCTTGGCACCGACCGCACTTGGCTGGGGGAGTGGCGGCCTGTTGTGGCCCTTTCCGATGCACGCGGTACGAGATTTACATGTTGCGCCAATGCCGCTGGTCGTCTGTGGATGGGTGTTGCTCTTTGGGCTGGTGGTGCTCGGTCGAGGGCGTCCCTTGGCTCTTGCTGCTGCGGCTTTGGTTTTTTGCGCGCATGTGCTCGCCCTACCCGCCGCCCTCGATGGGTATTTGATGGCCGAACGGTACAGCTACCCGGCGATCCTTGGCTTGGGCATTTGGTTGGCCGCAATCCTTCCGCGTTTTGAGCGCCGATGGGCTGTTGGTGTGGCGCTGGTGTTTGGGCTCGGTGTTCATATCCAAGAGGCGGGCCGATGGCAGACGGATTTGACCCTGTTTGCCAGCCCGGAGGGTCGAGGGCGGTCTTCTTCCTACGCTTGGCATCTACTGGCTGTGTCTCAGATGGCTGCAAACGAGCATGCTTTGGCTGCCGAGTCCTTTGGACATGCGGTGTCGGCAGGAAACCCGTACCCAGGTGACCGCCGGTTACGTTTAACGGCCTTGGTTTTGGCGGGTCGATCCAAAGAGGCTGTGGTGTGGATGGACGCGGGACCGGCCGAGGGATTGTTGGCGGTAGATATCGCCTGGCGCGCACGTGCGGCATGGGACGCCGGGCAGCCCGAGCGGGCAAAACGGTTGCTATCGATGCTCAAGCAAGATGGTCACTTTGATGGTCCACCGTGGATTCCTGCTTTGGCAAAGGTCGTTTTTGGTGCCACTGAACCGCCATTGATTCCCCATGAGCCTTCCACGCCTTGACCCGACTCAAACCGCCGCATAGAAAGGCTGCTCAGCGGTGAGATCGGATGCAAACAGGCGCGAAAAATTGTGGCGACAAACGGGATGCAATCACCCAAGCGGCTGTCGCTGTTTTTGCTGAAAAGGGCTACCGAACGGCCCGTGTTTGTGATGTCGCAGCAGCAGCAGGCGTCGCCGACGGCACGATTTACCTGTACTTCAAAAATAAAGAAGACCTCCTCCTGTCCATTTTTGAAGAAAAGATGACGATGTTGATTAGCGAACTTCAGGTTTCGCTAGGAGCGGTCACCTGTCCTGTTGAAAAAATACAAATCTACGTCCGGCAGCATTTCAAGCAGCTAGAGGCGCACCCGCTGGTGGCCCAAGTGCTGCAAGTTGAGCTGCGCCAGTCTCATAAGTTTCTCCGTGAATACCGGCCGGAACCCCTGTGGGCTTACCTCAATCTTTTTGGCGATGCGGTGATCGAGGCTCAAGACAGGGGGTTGATTCGCCCTGAGGTCGATGCTTTCATCATCAAATGGGCGTTATTTGGTGCGCTCGATGAGTTGTCCATGCAGTGGGTGCTCACGCGAAACCGTGACCGTTTTGATCTTGAAAAGGCGGCCAGCCAGGTCGTCGACACTTTTTTCCGCGGCGTTTTGGTCGCAAAAAATGAGGAGTAATCCATGAAAGTTGGAGTCTGCATAAAACGGGTCCCTGGTTCGGACTCTCGGATCAACGTCGGTGATGACGCCCAAGGGCCCGATCTCGCCGATGTGGGCTGGGAAGTGAACCCTTATGACTCATTCGCCCTCGAGGAAGCCCTTCAACTTCAAGAGTCCGGGGCCGCCTCAGATGTAGTGGTGTTCACGGTTTGTGGCCCAGAGGGCGACGCAAAAATCCGCGATGCCCTGGCAATTGGCAAACGGGGCAAGTGTGGTGCGAGCAAGGCGGTCCGTTTGGACGACCCGGCCTTCGCTGGTTCAGATGCGATCGGTGTCGCGCGTATTCTCGCTGCTGCAGTCAAAAAAGAAGGCATCGACATGGTCATTGCCGGCAAGCAGTCCATCGATGGCGACTCCGCCCAGGTGCCGGCCATGATGGCCGAGATCTTGGGTTGGCCCTCGGTTTGTGAAGTCACCGATTTGGAAGTTGATGGTAGCGCCATAAAGGCATGGCGGGCAGCGGGCAGCGGTAAGCGTGAGGTTGTGGCTTTGAGTCTTCCGTGCGTGATTACCGCAGACAAGGGGCTGAACACCCCGCGTTATCCGACCTTGCCTGGCATCATGGCTGCTAAGCGCAAACCGATCGAAGTTGTCGATGCCGGGGCGTTGGGGCTCGATACCTCAACCGTGGGTGCCAGTGCAGCGCTGGTCACAGTCGCCAAGTGGAGTCCGCCTCCAGCGCGACCTCAAGGTCGTATTTTAGAGGGAGACGCTTCCGCTGTGGTCGCTGAGCTCATCACCTTGCTTCGTGACGAAGCGAAAGTGCTTTAGGAGGTACAATTATGGCAAGCGGAATTCTTGTTGTTTGTGAACACGAAGACGGGGCCCCGAAAAAGACGGCCTATGAGTTGCTTTCCAAGGCACGTTCCTTGGCGGCTGAACTCGGCGGCGACGTCAGCGCAGTGGTTATCGGTAGTGCCAATGCCGCCAACTTGGGCGAATATGGTGCTTCGGTGGTTTACACCGCTGATGGTTCCGAGTTTTCATCGGATGGTACTGGGTCGTGGGCTTCGGCTTTGGCTGCAGCCATCGTTGAGGCTGATCCTGCCGTGGTGCTTGGTGCTGCAAGTGTGGATATCCGTTCAGCTTTCCCTCGGTTAGCAGTGCGGATCGGCGCGGGCATGGCCAGTGATTGTACCGACTTATTTATCCAAGACGGTGTGTTGATTGCACGGAGGCCCATGTACGCTGGCAAGGCATTTGCGGATGTCAGCATCAGCTCTTCTGTGGCCTTGTATTCAGTCAGGCCCAACTCATTCCCAGGGGCGGCACCGGTTGGTGGTAGTGCCACGGTGTCTCCGCTTTCCGTGAGCCATAGTGAGGCGGAACTGGCATCCAAAATTGTCGGTGTTGAGGCGCCTAAAAGTGAAACCATCGATCTCACAGAGGCGAACCTCATCGTGTCAGGTGGACGTCCAGTAGACTCGAGCGAAAACTTTGATCGCTTGATTCGTCCGCTTGCAGAGGCCTTGGGTGCCACTGTTGGCGCCAGTCGTGCGGCGGTAGATGCTGGCTATGCGCCACATAATGAACAAGTGGGACAGACCGGAAAGGTGGTCAACCCAAGCTTGTACATTGCTGCTGCGATTTCTGGTGCGATTCAACACCTCGCCGGCATGCGGACATCACGGGTGATCGTCGCCATCAACAAAAATCCAGAGGCTCCCATCTTTCAGCACGCCACCTATGGCATTGTGGGCGATATCTTCGAGATTTGCCCCTTGCTGACAGAAGAGGCCAAGCGACAGGGGATCGGGCGCTAGTTTTGGTCTGATTTCCGACTACAATTTCGATGGAGCACTGACACCTCTGCCACTCGGCGGCGGTGCAGTGATACGATTGGCCCCGAGGGGGAGAATCTTGACGACCAGTGGCGATTCAGGTCCCTCGGCCTTTCGGTTTTCGAGTGTGTTGCGAGGGTTGGTCGAGGCCGGAGATGCCCGTGGGGTGATTCGCCTCGTCGAGCGTTGGTTGGAGTATGGGACGGTGAGCCAGCGTGCTCGGATTGCCCAGTCCCGTGCATTTTTAGATTTGTGCTTGATGGACCGCGCTTGGGTTTGCCTGCGCGAGGCTGCCATCGCCGATCCAAGTTCGACGGAGGTGCAGCTGCTAACTGCGACGATGTTTATAGAGCGAGGATGGCCGGTCAAGGCTGCTGAATTGCTCGATAAACTCAGCCTCGAGGGTGTCGGTGACGATGTCAGGCGGCAGTTTGCCACACTCCGCGCATCGGCTGCGGGTCCACCAAAGTTGCCCCCTTCAGACGTCACAGCGCTGGAGCGGGCGGGGGATGGCGAAAAACTTGTGGGCCTCGCGGAGCGTTATCTTGCTGTGGGCATGATCGTGCGGGCAGAGCGTGTGCTTGAGCGGCTGCTTCGGGATGGGTTTTCTCCCCCGCGTGTATCCGATTTATTATGGGCGCTTAGGGGTGATTTCGTAAGCGCTGGCCAGTCCACAGCCGCGCTTTTGGACGAATTGGCAGACGATGGCCTGAGCGCTGAGTGGGGTGGAGTCGAGCGTACCGATGCCCTGGGTGGCCGTGAGGTGACCGCCCATGTAGACGTCGAAGCGCTCAACGCGGCCACGATGCCTGAGTCGGACAAACAGGCGTTTCCTGCTCTCTTTCGGCGCGATGAGCATGCAGTGGACTTTTCTGACACCGATGGCGGTGAGGTCACAATGGCCACGGTGCTGGCAGTGCCCGACGATACCGACCCGGTGCGACATTCCGCCGACCCTGGCCTTACCCCAATTCCTGGTCACGGCGATACCCGAATAATGGAGGTCATTCACGGGAAAGATGGCGTCGATTTTTTACAGGTTGATGGCCGTATTCACAAACGGAAGGGTGCTGGACGGTCCACGAGCCTAGATTTGGGCGCCCACAGGGCGGCCATGTTGCCCCCAGAAAATGAAACCCACCTAGAGGATGAGGACAAAGAGCTGATCGTTCTTACTCGGCGTGAGGGTAGTGGTCTACAGCCGCGGTCCCGAAAGCGTGGACTGGACAAGCTTCTTCGAAAATCGATTCATACACAAGCCCCCCCGCCCACGGTGTATTCCCAGGAGAACGCTGGGATATTATCGACGATAGAGGAGAGGGCTGGGGTCGACCCTGACACTGACGATCTGGCTCAAAATGTCACTTCGGCCCGGCAACGTACCCAGCAAATGTTGGTGGGAATGGCCGCTATTGCAGGGCTGACGGCAGCGTGTGGCTGGCTTGTCGTCGCTGTTCTACACTGGGTCGCAGGAGGCCAAATTATTGCTGAGGCGCATCAAGCGGTCGCCAGTGCGGACTTTCGGACCCTTCAAGAGATCGAGGTCAAGCTCGAGAGCCAGATAGAGATGGAGCGGGCACCAGTAGAGGTGAGAAAGATTGAGTTGGCGCTGATTCAGACTGTTTTGTGGTTTCAATACACAGGAGACGCAGAGCGGATGACGGCGGCACAAGATGGTTTTGCCACCGCCCGTGCTGGAGGTGCACCCGCTGAGGAAATTGCTTTGGTTGAGGCGTATTTACGCTTGGCGATGGGAGATGTCGCCAAGGCTCGGGTGTTGGTGGACCGACTGGAGGTCGACGATGTGTTGCACCGCGACATCGTGGCGCGGGTGGCTTTACATGTTGCGAGTGATGAGGAGTCTCAGGCCCTTTTGGATAGATTGGGGCCGCTGGGTGTGGACACACCGCTTGTGGAGCTGTTGTCTCGAGAATCGCTCGCGACTGTCATGGATGACATGGGCGTTGCAGAGTCCTTGAGGGTGCGGCTCCTCGCCGATCACGCCGACAACCCGTTTGTTCAAATTGTACGGTTTAATGAGCAGTGGGATGATGTGGGGGTCAGTGCGTCTTTGGCTTTGCTTGCGGATGTGATGGAGACGTTACCGGGGCCGGTCGCGCCTCGGCAGGAGGGCAGGCTTCATGCTCAGCGCGCTCAGCTCCTTACAGAGGGCGGAGAGTTCGAATTGGCGGAGCAATCATGGTCTGCGGCCCTCCTTCTTGATCCATCCCATCCTCGGTATTTGTATCGTGCTGCCTCGGAGCGCCTCAGTAAAAATGGGGTGGTGGGTGCGCTTGACGATATTGACCGTTGCCTCGGCGCGAGGCCATGGGATTACTCATGCCGGAGCGCCATGATTCAGACGCTCATAGAGCTTGACCGTTTGGAGACTGCACGGCGAACAGTGGATGCTTGGAGGGATATGCGGACGCCAATTTTGGCAGCCTGGGTGTCTTTGGCCGAGGGTGAAAATGTGAAGGCTTTGGCTGTTCTTGAAGGTGAGGGCGGTACTTTGGTGGCCTATATCCGAGGCATGGCCATGTATGGTGAGGGCTCTGGCCAGGCTTCGGCATTATTGGGTCAGGTTATCGAGGCCTGGTCAGATATTCCCGATTATATGACCCGGGTTTTGGTGGGTCGGGCACGGGTGGCAAGGGCCATACTCGATGATCCCCTCGCTGATGTTGAGCTTTTGGTTCGGCAATGGGCGCCAACTGACCCATATGCGTATGTCCTGCTCGCTCGGGTCATGGAGAATGCTGGGCAACGGGCATCTGCTGAGCGCTTGTATCAGGAGGCTGCTGCTGTTGGCCCGGAGCATGCCTTGGCCCAACACGCGCTTGGGTTGTTTTGGTTTGAGCCCCAGGGTGATTTTTCTAAGGCCAGACGCTCTTGGCGGCGCTATCTCGAGTTGCAGCCAAACGGGGAACGGGCCCGGCGCGCAAGGGCGAGAATGGGCCGTCGGTGACGATGTGGCCGATTTCGGGTACATTGATTGGGTCGATGGTATTTCGGAGAACCTGATGGTGCGAAGCTTGATTCTAATGGTGTGTGTGTTCGGGTGCTCGGCGTCGGACTCGCGACAAGCTCAGGTGGAGTCCACTGCGGATGCCGCGGTATTGATGGATACAGGTATCGGGGCTGAGGCAGATGGCACGGCTGAAGGTACCTTCACACCCGTCAGTTGGACATTGTCTGGCACCCTGGATTTGGTGAATGGTGAAATTATGCCCAATAGCAGTCATCTGACTGTTGTGGTGATGGACGAGATGGGGGCGCCGCTATGCCGTCAGGGAGTAGGGATTGTGTCCGCGGATATGGTGTCCGTCCTTCCTGATCCTGATGTACAGGCGTGGTGGGCTGTGACTGTTGGGGCTGTGGATGTGGGTGCTTGCTTTGAGCGTGGTCTTGTCGTACCGCTCTCTGAGCAGCTTTTTCTAGGACTTGGAGCGCCGCACCCAGAGATCAAGGCAATGCTCGACTCTGATGCTGGTGATGCTCCGAGCCAGTGGTCCTTGGTGAAGAGCGTCTTTGTGGCGCTCGGAGCCGATGCCGATGTGTGGGTTTTCGGTTTGGCGACCATGGACGGCGTTTCACAAGCTTCTCCCATGGATCCCGTGGTCCTTGGGGCGGAAATTCAGAATGGCCTATGGAAGTTTAAGGCGATTTATTCCTTTTCCTTTTGAAGTTGGGCGGGGATATTGGGTCTGAACTTTTGGGTGCTCGGGCAATAAAACCAGTCTGAAGCGTTGAGGGGCTGACGGTCTCCACAGTTTTCTGAACACGTGGCGATGCCGCTGATGAAGGGGTTGTCGGGTATGGCTGCACCGGTGGCCTCAAACTCCCTGAGTCCAATGGGGTGGCCTGCTTGGGCTTGGGCCAGTGCCATTTCCTGGTTGAGCTGATGTGTGACCCTGAGCAGGTGTTCACGGGCTGCCGGGGAGATGGGCCGATGCAGAGCGACGGCTTGTATGTGCTGAGCTGGGGGAGGGGGCCCACGCCAAGCTGCACCGGTCGCCCATATGCTTATGGGCAGGGTGCCGATGAAAAACAAGCGCATGGGGTTTTAGGCTGTGTCTTTCAAGGGCTTTATGCCCAGGACACGCCCCGCGACGATGGCCAATACACCTGCGATGGCGCTGAGGACTGCGCCCATCTTGGCTGGACCTTGGTAGGGCGAACCAGCGGGAAAGGCTTCGCCTGCGACAAAGAGTGCCACGGTGAGTCCAAGTCCGGCCACCAGGCCTGCGATGAAGAGGTGTTTCATGCCCATGCCATCTGGCATTGGAAATCCCAATTTGACCCCAATCCCCGAGAAGAGCACGATGCCGACAACCTTGCCGATCAATAGGGCGCCAAGGACCATCCAGGTCACGCTGTTGACCGCAGAGAATTCTACACCGGCATTTGCAAACGCAAAGAAAAACAGTCCAAAGTCCACGGGGAGTTTGAGGCTGTGCTCAAAATTATGGAGGGCGCTGTGTTCATGTTCGTGGATGCCGGCCTGATGTTCTTGGTCTGTTTCATCCTCTCCAACGAACAGGCCTGTGTCTCGGGACGGACCTGGCAAAAAGGGTACGATGGGTACCAGCGCGAGTGCAGGATGGAGGTGGGCCATGATAAATCCGACCCAGCTGAGGGTTCCGGCGACCATGATGTACGGGAGCCATGCGGTCACCTTTTTCTTTCGCAAGATATAGGCGATGGCCATGGCAGGAAGCGTGAAGTACAAGAGGTACTCGGGTGCCGCAGGGTTCGCAGGGTCACCATAAAAGATGGCAATGATACCCAAGCCGATGGCATCGTCTGCGACAGCGAGCAACAGCAAGAAGTTTACGGCAGGGTGTTTGTTACCAAAGACCAAGCGGGCGACCAACCAGGCGAGTGCGATGTCTGTGGCTGTTGGGATTCCCCAGCCCTTTGCCACGACTGAAAAATCTGGATGGCCTGAAAAGAACATGTAGAGCATCGCAAAATAAACACCGACCGGGCCAATGACCCCGCCAAGGGTGCCTAAGAGCGGGTTTATTGCTTTGGATGGTGGGTTGAGGTCGCCACCCGGCAAGCAGGACTCGGTGATCTCTTTGGCCGCGATGCCAAAGAAGAAGACCATAAAAATGTCATTGACCAAAAAATGGGCAGTAACTGGGTGGTGGAGGAGCTCGGCACCCGCGCCGAAGACCGGGTAATCCACGAGGAGGTGATAAAGGTGTGGGTCGACATTAGCGACGACCAGGGCCACGATGACGCCAAAAATTAAGGGGAGCGAGAATTCTTGAAGCATGTTGATCGTTTTGTGAAGCTTGGTCATGCCTTCTCCCTTGGGGTCGTTTCGGCTCTGGAAATGAGAGCATACATCATGTCGGCCTTAGGGCGAGGTTCGGCCAGGATTACCAAAGATCAAGCGGGACAAACTGGCGATCAATACCTGATGTGGGAATAAAAATGCGGCGCATTTTGAAAAGCGGACAAAAAATGTCCGCCATCCCTCGAAGTGCTGGGGTACTATCTGTATAGATGTTCAGGGCTTCAATATGGTGAGCGATATGTTTAGAATTCCAAAGTTAGCAGAAACCGCCGATGGAAAGGTGCTTGTCACCCATTGGGGGCAGGCAGCGTCCTTGTTGTTCCGAGTGGGCGATCAGGTGCTTCTAGACCCAGACGACACAGTGGGATTGTTGGTGATGAAGCCCCGGGGGTGGGGGAATCCGATGTTCGGGCGCCGGAGCCAAGGTCAGCTTATTTCTGAGCCGTCTGGTGCACCTGCCAACGACTGTCGCTGGACGGTTGCGGGTCGGGTTTTGGCCATAGAGCGAGATTTGGAGCGTGGCGGTGTGGGGCCGGGCCGGTGGTGGTGTGCTTTTCGAGTGGAGAGCCGCGATCTCGTTGTGTTGGCCTCAGCAAGCGGGCTTTTCGAATCAGGTTGGTATAGCGCTCATGAGGTGGATGCCTTGTGTCGCTTGGCGGCAGTGGCCCCCGAGGTACACGGGGTAGAGGTTGCCGTCGCCGCAGGGGATTCCAGGTCGGATGCTGAGGCGATGTTGTCGTCGGTAGGTGTTGGGCGCCTGCGCTTTTCCTGTCGTCCCGATGCCTCGATTATGAATGACACAGCGATAGTCTTGGCGGGTCCGTGGCGGCAGCACCGTGACACAGCTCGTCCCTGGACCGAGCAAGCTGAGGCGCAAGGCCGGGTGGCCTCGTCGGTACGGATGGTGGTGAATGGTGCTTCTCGGGTGCAGTTGTCTCTGTTCGGAGATACCGCATCCATAGATGGATGATTCAACCCAGTTTTTAATCGTTGGCGTGTTGCACCTACCTGCTTTACCGGGCGCGCCGGGTTGTGGTGGGTCCTTCTCCGAGGTGCTCAGTCATGCCCTGCGCGATGCTGAGGCGCTGGTTGATGGTGGGATTGATTGCTGCATCATCGAAAACTTCGGTGACGCACCGTTTCGGTCCAACGCAGTACAGCCTCATGTGTCGGCGATGATGGGCGTTATCGGTGCTGCAGTTCGGGACCGATTTGCTGGGTCCTTGTCCCTTGGGATCAATGTGCTTCGAAATGATGGTCATGCTGCCTTGGCTGTGGCCTTTGCGTGTCAGGCTGATTTTGTTCGGGTGAACGTGTTCACTGGGGCAGCTTGGACAGATCAGGGCCTGATTGAGGGCGAGGCTGCATCCCTGACCCGTTATCGACGCTCCCTTTCATTTGGTGGCCCCGCGCCGCGTATTATGGCCGATATTTTGGTTAAACATGCACGGCCAGCCGGTACGGACTGCATTGCCACCTTGGCGAAAGAGGCCACGGGGCGTGGTGGTGCTGACGGTCTGATTGTCACCGGAACTGGCACTGGCCAGCCAACGGACTTGAATGAGCTTCGTCAGGTAAAGGCCGCTGCACCGGACCATCCGGTTTGGGTGGGCAGTGGCGTGACATCCCAGTCGGTTTCGCAGGTGTGCGAGTTGGCTGATGGGGTCATTGTTGGCACAGCGCTTCATCGGGACGCAAATATCCAAGCCCCAATAGACAAAGACCGCGTTCGGTCCTTTGTGGACGCGGCGCGGTCGTAGAGGCGGGCCCGGTAAAGATGGATTGATTGACCTCAATCCATCTTTACCAGATGCTTTGCAGAGTGTTCCCGAAGGGTGTGGAAGTTGTCTTTTTAAAGCCGACGAGTTTCGCCGAGCAGGAAGGTTGAAGGGGACGAGTGGCCCCCTCGTGTGGTAATGCTCAGGAGCAACCGCTTGTGGAGCCACAGTTGAAACACTTGTAGCAAGCGCCAGAGCGGACCATGATCGAACCACAAGAGGTGCACGGTGGGGCATCCGCTTGGGTGGTAAAGACTGCCTGTTCGCGACTGACTGAATCCTCGTCAGAGAGGGGTGCCGCTTGGGTGCTCGTGTCCATCTGTGGGGGGACACCCATCTCGGTGTTGTCACCGAATTTAAGGTCCATCCACCGGAAGATGTAGTCCATGATCGACTTGGCGATTGGAATCTTCGGGTTGCCAGTGAAACCAGAGGGCTCAAAGCGCATGTGCATGAACTTGTTGGAGAGGGCGTCCAGCGGGACACCGTACTGTAGAGCGAGGCTTACTGAAGTCGCGAAGGCATCCATCAAGCCTGATACCACTGACCCCTCTTTGGCCATGACCAAAAAGATTTCACCTGGAGAGCCGTCGTCATATTGGCCGACGGTGATGTAGCCTTCGTGTCCGGCCACAGAGAACTTGTGGGTGATGGCTGCACGCTCGACGGGGAGCTTGCGGCGCACTGGCTTGTACTCCACTTTGGTGTCGCTCTTGGTGGTGACTTCATCCAAGCTGGTGTTCAAGGGTTGAGTTCGTTTACACCCATCGCGGTAAACGGCCACAGCCTTCAATCCAAGTCGCCAGGATTCCATATATACATCAGCGATGTCCTGGACTGTCGAGTCTGTGGGCATGTTGACCGTCTTGGAGATCGCGCCAGAGAGGAATGGCTGGCAAGCACCCATCATCTTGACGTGACCCATCGGCCGGATGGTCCGTTGACCGTTCCGAGGCTTGAAGGCGCAATCGAAGATGGCGAGGTGTTCTTCTTTGAGGAAGGGTGCACCCTCAATGGTCTCGTGGGTCTCGAGATAGGCGCCGATCGCGGCCTGCTCTGTTTGGCTGTAGCCAAGCTCATTCAGCGCGAGGGGGACTGTCTGGTTGACGATCTTCAGCATGCCGCCACCAACGAGCTTCTTGTACTTGATGAGGGCGATGTCGGGCTCGACCCCGGTGGTGTCACAGTCCATCATGAAGCCGATGGTCCCGGTTGGAGCGAGGACGGTGACCTGGCCGTTCCGGTAGCCATGTTTCTGGCCCAGCGCATAGCATTCGTCCCAGACTTTGAGCACATCTGCGCGCATCTGAGATGGAACGCCCATTTTTGGGATGGTCTTGGCTGCCTTACGATGCTTAGCGATGACCCGAAGCATTGGCTTCTGGTTGCGGTGGTAGCCTGTGAATGGTCCTCGAAGCTCAGCGATACGAGAGGATTGTGCGTAAGCCTCACCGTGCATCAACGCGGTGATGTTGCCTGCGTAGTTCCGGCCTTCCTCGGAGTCGTAGGGAAGACCCTTGGCCATCAGCAACGCACCCAGGTTGGCAAAGCCAAGTCCGAGAGGGCGGTAATCGATGGAGTTCTGCTCGATGGTTGGCGTTGGGTAAGAAGCCCGGTCCACCAGGATCTCCTGAGCGGTGATTGTTGTTCGAACCGCGGAGAGGAACCGCTCTGTATCGAAACCGCCGCCTTCGGTGCGGAACTTCAACAGGTTCAAGCTTGCAAGGTTGCATGCGGAGTTATCCAAGAACATGTACTCCGAGCAAGGGTTCGAGGCGTAAATGCGATCGGTGTTGATGCAAGGGTGCCAATCGTTGATTGTGGTGTCGAACTGCATTCCAGGGTCGCCACAAAGCCATGTCGCCTCAGCGATCATATGCATGACTTTCTTGGCATCCATTGTCTCGATGACTTCGCCGTTGGAGACGCCACGGGTTTGCCATTGTGATCCGTTTTCGACTGCGTTCATGAACGCGTCGGTGACCCGCACTGAGTTGTTGGAGTTTTGGAAGAACACGGAGTCGTATGCACCGCCGGGAACATTGAATCCGCCGTCGTAGCCAGCATCGATGAGGGCCCAGGCCTTTTTCTCTTCGACGACTTTGCAGTTGATGAACTCAACGACATCGGGATGGTCGATATCGAGAATGACCATTTTGGCTGCGCGACGGGTCTTTCCGCCGCTCTTGATCACGCCAGCGAAGGCGTCAAAACCGCGCATAAAGCTGACAGGGCCGGAGGCCGTGCCGCCACCGCGGAGCAGCTCTTTGCTCGAGCGGATCGGGGAAAGGTTGGTGCCTGCACCAGAGCCCCACTTAAAGAGCATTCCCTCTGTCTTGGCCAAACCCAGGATGCTCTCCATCGAGTCTTCGACGGAGTTGATAAAGCAGGCCGAACACTGAGGACGCTCTTCGACGCCCACGTTGAACCAAACGGGGCTGTTGAAGGCCATGTATTGGTGTAAGCACAGCCAGCTCAGGTCAGCCTTGAAGGCCTCGGCAGACTCGGCGGAATCAAAGTACCCGTCTTCAAAACCCCAGGTCGCAATGGTTTCGGTCACGCGAGAGATGAGTTGCTTGATCGAGGTTTCACGAATGTCCGTGCCGAGGTGGCCACGGAAGTATTTGGACACCACCACGTTGGTCGCTGTCATGCTCCAAGAGCTTGGGACGGCGATATCGTCCTGTTCAAAAACCATGTTGCCTGAGGCGTCGCCGATGGAGGCGTCTCGCTGTTCCCAGGAGACTGTGTCCCAGACCTTTGTGCCGGTAGGGCAAAAGTTCTGGGTCCAGGTCAATCCGGATTCTGCTTCAATTTGGACTTGCTGCTGCTTGGTGCTGTTGGTGCTGGTTTCCATGTTCGTTCGTATCTTCGGTTCAAGGGGTTTTGGGAAAAGCACACCCTTATCCACCAGACGAGGTTGTCTGGGTGAATTGGCCCACAAGGAAACGCAACGGAAAAGACCGAAGTGTTCAAGTGGTAAAGGTGCATTGGGGGGGGGGGTGCATCGTGGGA
>OBJC01000075.1_pt1 | contig 19325 bp, 15 predicted proteins | sample 1481521 | NCBI WGS metagenome assembly OBJC01 (sample SAMEA2341961, study PRJEB22496) | metagenome | biome: marine; feature: hydrothermal vent; material: water | place: Pacific Ocean | collected 2011/2012 | reverse complement strand
CGGGGTACAAACACGACAACCGGTGGTCTACAGCTCATCGGCCGCATTGGCACCGCCCGGTTTCAATCCTTGAACTTTCTGACCTACGGCGCTGAAATCGCCTACAGCATCACCCCCGAAATATCGCTCATCGGGGGATTAGAAGCCTACTCCACCAAACGCAGCATTCCGACCTCCCAAGTCGCCGAGGGAGAATCCACAAGCTTCTGGAACACCCTTCTGCCCTTAAAAGTAGGCGCGGTTTACCGCCTGGGCGATAACGATCTCCGGCCCTATGTCGGCGCCGATATGCAGTTGATTCCAGGCTATGTCAAAAGCGGTGGCGGCATGGCCTTCGGCTTCCGTACCACAGGCGGGGCGGACATGATGCTTTCCGAGAGCTTTGGACTCACCGCTGGGGTGGCCACAGGTCTGTGGGCAGGATCCAACTGGTATTTAATCGATGGCCTGATGAACACCGGCTTTGTGGTTCAGGTTTCAACAGGCGCCATAGGGGTCTTTTAAAAGACAACTCATGCACAAATCTATCGCCATCGCAAATCTGATTCAGGCTGCCATCTTTGGGGCGGCTTGGCATTATTTACGGGATCGATGGGGTTTATCCGCAGACATCGCCATGGGCTGTGCGGTCCTTCAGCTTGTGGCTGGGCTCAGCTTGGTCATGGACCGCCAAAGAATGTCTCGCTGGTGCGCTGTACTCAGCCTGATGGGTGTAGCCGTCGTCGTGGGTCAGTTTTTCGCTGCCGGCCAACATTTGGCCGAGGCTTATGGGTCAGATGCCCGCCGCATCGGCCTCGCAGCCCACCAAAACCTCTGGTTGGCCCTGCCCTGGGGAATCTTCTTTCCGCTTTGGCAGGCGCTACACGGCGGATTCAAGAGTCTGATCGCCCCAACATTGGTGCTCCTATTAACCTTGGTCAGCGGCCCCGGGATAGATGAACCATCGCGGCAATGGGCCGCTCAAGCTCAACAAGAAGCGGCCGCGATGGCCGTTTTTTTATTGTGGACAGGTCAACCGGCAGACTTGCCCACAGGTGGACCTCCGGCGACTGTGCTCCTCACTCCCTACGCTAAGGGCAAGGCGGGAAAAGCCGCGCGTGGCGACGGCGCGTCTTTGGGCGAAGCCATCCAATCAGCCCTCAAACGCCTCAGCCCTCCAGGCGCCGAGCGCCCTGCATTGGTGCTCGATGTGGCCCGTGTGCAATACCCACGGGGTGCCCTGGTTGCGGCAGCCGAAGGCGGTGGGCTGACCAAAAACAGCGGAAAATCACCGACTGTAGCCTGGCGTCCCGGTAGTGTAGGCAGAAAGCGAGTGTCCCCTTTTTGGAGCCTCCCACGACCAAAGCTCGGACGCGCTGTACCGGTCCGCTTCGATTCGGTCCTCGCACAAGCCTCGGGTACCAATTGGCTGCTGGGCAGTTGGACGGCACCTCAAGCGCTCAGCGCAAACACGGTTTTAGCGGCAGCACTCGGCGGTGGGTTGATGCTCGCGAGGCATCAAAACGCTGCTGGAAAATTTGCGTACACCGTGGCGGGGCCGTCAGGCCGCATCAAAACTAAAAGTTACAATTTCCCACGCCACGCAGGCACCACCTGGTTTTTGGCACGGCTGGCCCTGCGCACCAACGACCCAAAAATCTGGGCAGCCACCCGAAAGGGACTCGCCTATATGATGGAAAACACCATCACCATGAGTGATGGTCGGGCCTACCTGGGCGATCCCAGGCGTCAGGATGGAAAAGCCTGGGTCGGAACCACCGCCCTGGCCGTCCTCGCCGCCGTCGCAGCAGACCACCCATCCATGATCGCTTGGGGCCGCTTTATCGCAAGCAGCGTCGATGAAAACGGACAGGTCCGGGGAGAGATGAAACGCAGCGAAGGCATCCATAAGGCTCAAAAAAAGAACCCTTATGGACAGGGCCAAACCACTTTGGCCATCGCCGCTTTGGTGCGCGCAGGCCATGAGGAGTTTCGACCGACCCTCGAGCGCTTGGCCTCCTATTTAGATGGTGATTACGGACCAGGCGGAGTTGGGCGCTTGGTGGTCTTAGACGAACACTGGACATGCCTTGCCGCCCTCGCGATAAAAGACGCCCTCGGTCGCGCCAGTGGCGTCGAGATTTGCCATGCCTATTTGAGCAAAGAATCCCCTAAGACCCCAGACGCATCCAGCCGCATTCGCCCATCCTCTGGGGCTGCGGGAGGCCTCGCAGAGGCGGTGGTCGCAGGGGCATACCTGCATGCAGAACACAAAGCCGATGCGATTGCTTATGGCCGCTGGTTTCTGCAAAACACCTACAAACAAGCAGACGAGGTTCTGCTTCCTAGGCCAGGCACATTATTGGGTGGGTTTCGCGACTCCCCATACAAACTGGATGTGAGAATGGATGCCGTCCAGCATATCGGTTCGGCCTTGCTGGGTATCGAAGCCTTACTTTTAGAGGTCAAACCCGGAAGCCTTCCTTAGGGGTCAAACCAAGCCCAAAGCTGCTGCACGTTCGTGGGCCGCAGCAGCCATCACATCAGTGGTTTTATACCAGTTTATTCCGCCACAACCGGCACACACGCCTTCAAAGCGCCCCTCAAGATGAGCCATTCGACGCCGGGTTGCGAGCTCACCATTCCACAAGGTCTCAAAGCTGTGGTCCGCCAAAGAGCCCAAGGTCAGCTCCCCGCCGAGGTCGGCACAACACATCATCAGCGCGCCATCGTGTCGAATCACGGGGGTCAGCCAAAGCCCTGGGCACGCGGTTCGTCCCGAATCGTGTCCATCATCCGCTTGCCACGGGCGCTCCCGCCACAGCCCCACCACGACCCCGCCCACCCGACCAGCTTTTATGCCGAAGTCCTTGATGGTTTTATCGTAAAGATGGTCTGCCGCTTCTTGGCCTTCGGCTCCACCACCGACGCTAAGGCGCTTAAACATCAACTCATCATGCCATTGCTCACCGCCCTGACACCCAAGCAACTCAGACCAATAAGCTAAAAATTCGCCCGCCTCATGTGCGTTCGCCTCTTGAACCACAAACTGAAGCTGGATGTTGATGGCCACACCTGTGGCTGCCCGCCGCCGAATCAAATGGCGAATATTTCGGCGGACCTGGCCGAGGGCATCTTGGCCCTTGACCTGTTTATAGGTGGGCTTGGTGTGCGCATCGATGGTGAACACCACCAATAACGGCACATCAAAAGTGGCCGCAGCCACAATCTCATCCATGCGCTTGGGCGGCAAGCGAATACCGTTCGTATCCACCCGCAGATATCCGACCTGTTCGCCAAGTTGCTCTCCGGCTATCCGAAGCATCTCGGGCAGTTGTGGGTGCAAGGACGGGTCGCCCAGCCACTGAAATATGATGTGATCAAAACAGATGCCCTCTGCCGCCAATGAAGCGATGATCGTCCTGTACAAGCCCATGTCCATGATGCCCTTGGGCACACCATGGATTTGCTCCCAAGCCTCGTTATGTGGCGCGCACATGGTACAGCTCAAATTACAAAGGTCGGTGGGCTCGATTTGGAGCACGCCCTGATGACTGGGTTGCATGTGGGTCACTTATCGCGCCAAGAGTCATTCTTCACGATACATTGGCCCCGTTCCCCAGGAGGTTTCATGCTCGTCCGACTCAGCTTCTTGATAGCCACCGCCGCTGGCTGTTCCAATAACTGCCAGCAACTGTGTGAAAACATGGCCGATTTTGCCCAAGACAGCTGCGGCATATCGGTTCCAGACAAAGAACTTCAGGACTGTTTGGTGTCCTTCGAAAAATCCACGGAGGACCAAGAAGCCACATGTGAGACCTACCAAAACATTCAAAATGAAAAGGGTTGGACATGCGATGTGGTCGAAAAATATTTTCAGGACTCAACAAGCAAAGCCAACGATGACACCGGCGCGGCGGTAGAATAAGGCGAACGAAGCCATTTTATCGCAGCATCATTTCTGGAGTTGATAGCCATTGTCCCCATTTGAACCCATCTCGTTTGGTCGGTATTTTTTGATCGACAAGATCGCGGTCGGCGGCATGGCTGAGGTGTTCAAAGCCAAATCCTTCTCGCATGGTGGATTTGAAAAACTCCTGGTGATCAAACGAATTCTTCAGCACCTCACCGACAATCAAGATTTCGTTCACATGTTCATCGATGAGGCCAAGATTTCCGTCGAGCTTCAGCACCCAAATATCGTGCAGATTTACGACTTTGGGCAAATCGCTCAAAACTATTTTATCGCCATGGAATGCGTTGAGGGCAAGGACGTCAAAGGCATCCTTCGCAAACTCGCGGAGCGCAGAAAGCTGCTCCCCATGGAGTATGCAGTCTACATCGCGCACGAGATGTGCAAAGGGCTCGACTACGCCCACAAACGAACCGACATCCAAGGCTCTCCCCTCGGTATCGTCCACAGAGACGTCTCTCCATCCAATATTTTGGTCTCCTACTCCGGGGAGGTCAAGGTGGCCGATTTTGGAATAGCGAAGGCCCAAATCAGCGCATTCAACACCAAAGGTGGCGTGCTGAAGGGCAAGTTCGAATACATGAGTCCAGAGCAGGCCAGCGGCCAAGACTTGGACCACCAGTCAGACCTGTTCTCTGCCGGGATTATTCTCCACGAGATGCTGACCGGACGGCGGCTGTTCAAAACCGAATCCGATGTAAAAACCCTCGAGCGCATCAAAAACGCCGATATTCAACCCCCCTGTACCCTCAACCCTGGCATACCGGGCCGTCTATCCGACATCGTTATGCGGGCTTTAAGCGCAGACAAAGCCATTCGCTTTGAAGATGCCCGCGCTTTTCAAACAGCGTTGTTGGAGTTCATGTCCCCCGCCACTCCAGACCACACGCGGGAGAATTTAGGTCATTTTATGATCGAGCTTTTCTCCGCCGAAATCCGCACCGAGCGAGAACAACTCCAAGTCGGCACCGAGGCCGCAGCCGAAATACGCGAGCACGCACCCGAGATCGATTTGGAGTTGGAGTGGGAGGAGTCCCCAGGCTCTGGCCAAACCATGCAACTTCAGCCCTCTCGCATGCCTTTGTTGATCGCCCTTGCGGGATTTTTGGCTTTGGGCGCCATCGTCATCTGGGCCACAAGCCAGCGCCCAGACCCCATCGTCGAAACCGTGGTGATGCCCCAGACCCAAAGAGCGGCCTCCTTGCATCTGAATATCTCACCCTCGGTTGAGAGTACCGTGACCCTCAATGGCAAGGTGATATCCACAGGTGCAGACATCCAAAACACCGAACTCATCCCGGACAAAATGTATGAGTTGCGGGTGACCGCACCGGGCTATTTGCCCTTTACCGACCAATACACAGTCGCGGCTGGAGAGCGCTTGCGGGTGCCCATCCGGCTCACCCCGATACCGGCAGCAAGCCCCAAAACCAAGACCCCAGTCAAAGCCAATGCCGCCGCCTCTACGGGGGCCAAAAATACCGACCCACAGCAACCCAAAGCCGCAGCACCCGGCATGCTCAATGTCACGGTAAGAAGTGGGTGGGCCGAAGTCTCGATCGATGGCATTCCCATCAACACCGCACCCCTATATCAACACCCGCTGACCCCCGGACGACACACCGTGGAGATCATCGATGGGCCCTCTGGGCGACGCACCACCCGTGTTGTCACCATCGTCCCAAATGAGACCACCCGGCTCCACTTTTAGCCCAAATCCACTCATGACTCGATCAACTTGGCTTTCAGGGGAAGAGAACACCATAGTTGAGGTTTTTGTCCGAAAGACTTGAAAGCGGCACATGATCTGTTCCATAATAGAAACAGATCGCGCAGGTCGATGGGGGTGGGTATGCGCTTTGATGCAGAACAGGAACAAAAAGTAGGCCGAGCGATTCGCATGGCTGAAATGGAAGCGAGGGACGCCCTCTTTGGGATTGAGGCCGCAGATGAAATCTTGCGCGCACGCCCAACCCGAGAGGAACGCACGCGGGCCGGTGCGGTGGATCGCCTTGAACAGGCCGTCCTAGCCATCCGAAACAAATCCAGGCGCTCGTCGGATCCGGAATTGAGCGCCATCGCTGCCCTCGCCAGCAGACATTGGGAGGAGGCAGAGACCCTGAGATGGCAATTGGCCATGTCAGCGATGCGTATTGCACGGGGTGAAGCCCGCAAGCTCTCCTGCTCCCTGATGGCCGAAGAAGACTTGGTCCAAGAGGGCTATATTGGCTTACTTCGCGCAGCACGACGCTTTGATACTGACCGCGGAATTCGATTCACGACCTATGCCCGGTGGTGGGTCAGGGCACAAATGACCCGCGCTTTGGAGACCGCAGGCCGGATGGTGCGTTTACCTGGTGGGGCCGTGGAGCAGCTGCGAAACCTCCAACGGGCCATGGCGAGAATGGACCAGGCTGGGGTCAGCTATAAACTCGAAGACGTTGCCGCAGACCTTGGTATCGATATTCAAAGAGCGAACCTATTGTTGTCCCACCGGGGTATTGTCTCCATTGATCAACCAGACGACGATGGCCTAAAGGTCGGCGACCGGATTCCATCGCAAGGTGCTGACTCGAACCCCCACGACAACGCGAGTCTCGCAGAAGAGTTGGGTCATATGGAATCGGCCATGAGCCGGGTCCTGGATGCCCGAGAGCGGTACATTCTCGGTGAGCACTTCGGCCTTTACGGAAAAGACCCACGCACCATGGCAGCCATCGGTAAATCGATGGGCCTGAGTCGCGAGCGGGTCCGTCAAATCGAAGGTGCAGCTTTAAAGCGCCTGCGCAACAATATTGGCTTGGTGAGCGCGACCTAATACTGAGCGCGCAACGTCACCGACTCAATCGTCGCATGGTCACCCGCGGGCGCAATTTTAGCGAGCTCTGCTGACCCCGGTGAAATGGCGACCACAACCAAACCAAATTCCGGCACCATCGTGCCCGGGTTGACCACCACCTCTTTTCCATTCGGCAAGCCGAGGATGGCGCGCGGTGGCGAGGCGTTGGGGACTGTGGTGACCAAACGGACGGGCCAACTCTTGCCGAGGGTTTGAGGCCAATGAGAGCTGGGCGCGGCCTCAGGTGGAGCTGGCGATGGACTTGGCTGAGGTGTAGATGCAGCCTGGGTGGGCGGTGACACCGACGCGCGCTCAATTTGCACGGCAGTGACAGGCTCGGCCTTGGTCTCTTCCTTTGCATTCTCCGCCAACTCCTCGCTGGAGATGGAAAATGGTGCTTCCTCGGTGGCCTCTTGTGTTTCTGAAAGATCAGCCGTGACCTCTGGAATCACCCGGTCCGGGGCCGTAACCACCACAGGCTCGAGGGGATTTCCCACTGCGGCGACCTGTTCACAGGCAACCAACAAACTCAGCAATAAAAGACGGTACATGACAACTCCTCAATTCCAAACCCAAGCATAACAACCCGCGCGGCGAAGGTGGGTTCGGATTATGCAGACTCTCCATGAACCACTGTCCCATCCAAAGCAGTTGCGGCGGCTGTCCCCAGCTTCCCACTCCCCCAGACGTCCAACGTCAACAGCATATCGAGCGGGTGGAGCGCTACCTCCGAATCCCGGTGACCGCTTACAAAAGCTCGCCGAAGAACCTGGGCTATCGGGCCAGAATCACACTAAGCCGGGGGGCAGACGGCAAACTCGGCTATCGCGAACACCGAAGCCATTCAGCCATCCAAGTGGACCACTGTGCCATCGCTCGACCTGAAATCAACGCAGCCTTGGCCTTATTTCCCGACGTACCCAGACCGATCGAACGGGTTGAGTTTCGAAGTGATGGAGACAATGTCGTCATCCACGCCCACTGCAAGGATAAATACCGATCGCCCATGGCCGCTTGGCTTGAAAGCCTTGACCATATTCAACAGCCCTTGGCCTTGAACGGGCGCGGTGTAGTGGGCGACCCAACCACCCGGCTCACCGTCGCTGGAATCTCCCACAGGCTGAGCCCATCCACCTTTTACCAGGTGAACCTCGAGGTCAACCAGGCCTTGGTGGCCGATGTCAACGCCGCCATCGAAGCTGTTTCACCCACCACGGTGCTCGACCTATTTTCGGGGGCCGGCAACCTCTCTTTGCCCTTGGTCGCCAAGGGGCTCAACGCCACCTTAATCGAGGCACACCCAACCGCGGTCAAAGATGCAAAGCGCACCGCAGCCGACCATGAACTCACTGCCGATATTCGCCTTGGGCGTGTCGAAGACTTTGAGGCCGGCGATGCCTTTTTTGATGCAGCGATCCTCGATCCACCGCGAAAAGGGGTCGGTGCAGTGATCGAACAGGTGCTGCTCACCCGACCCAAATTGGTCGTGATGGTCTCTTGCAATATCGCCACATTGGCCAAAGACATCAAACGGGCGGCCAAGCTTGGCTACCAGATGGACGGTGTTCGCCTTTACGAGATGTTCCCTCATTCAAAACATGTCGAAGTGATGGGCGTGCTCAGTTCCAGGTGACGTTGGCCTTGAGCAACTGGCTGAGCAGCTCATGCTCACGCACCGCTTCTTCATCGGGAACTTCTACAATATCCGACAGAACAGCCGTCAAATCCCGCTGCCGTTCGCACAGCAACATGGATAGGGCCCACAACAACTTGATCGCCGACATTTGCTTGGCCCGCAGCAAGTCCATGAATGCAGTTCGGGACAATCTGACCAGTCGGGTCGCCACAATGGTGTGGGTGGTCGCCATGCGCGGCGCCCCGTCAATGAGCGCCATTTCCCCAAAGCAATCCCCCGCCTCAAGATGAGCCAAAACATGGGGTGGACCCGAGAACATTTCTTTGGTGACACTCACCTCGCCCTCTAAAATCATCCACCATCCATCGCCCGAAGACCCTTCATGAAAGATGGTGTGGTCTTCCTCCACATCGATGAACTCAAAATGGGGCAGAAACTCGGCGATTTCCTCGGGCTCGAAATCTGAAAAAACCTGGGTCTTTTCAAGAAAATGAACCAACATCTCCGCTGTAAAATCCATGGTTCGCTCCTGGGTAATTCAGGGTACCATCACCAGCTCAGCGGGTCCGAAAGTCCTTGGCCATGACAGTTTTTCGCCCATCGGCCCGGGCCCGGTCGAGCGCATCATTGGCATGATGTCTTACGATGTCAGACAATGCACCCATCACATCGCCTGAACAGCTCGCCCCACCGCGCTCTTTCATGTACTTTTTGAGCTTGCTGGCCACAATCAACACGTCTTTAGCGGCAACCGGCTTTCGGTCTGCCGCCATTTGGCGCATCATTCGGTTCCGAAGTTCATCGGAGTCCCCGCCGCCCGAAGGCAACCTGGAAGCCATTGGCGCTTCTTTGGGCGCGGTTGCCTCTTCCGCCCATGCTGAGCTGCGGTGATTCATGGTCGGCACATGAGCGTCCCAACAATTGACAGTGCAAAATACCGGAGAAAAGCGCACGCTTTGGCAGGTAGACACACTGCAAATCCAGTGCTTTTGGCCATATCGAATGGGCTTTTTACAGCTTCCACAATTTTTCCACTTTTCATCCATAATTACTCCGTCGTGTGAGGCCCAAGCTAGCACGGTGCCATCGGTTGGTGGGCGGTGAATATCTGGGTTCAGGAAAAGCGAGCAAAAGCCTTCCCCTGCTTTTCAAGAAGGTCCGCAACGGTGTCCTCGAGGGTGGCCAAAGGATCTCGAGGTGAAAACCCGAGGGTGGCAGTGGCTTTGGCAGCATCTGCGTACCAATAATGACTCGACAACTCCAGGTCTGCTCTGGAAATGACCGGGCCTATGCCCATGCCAATGCCCTCTTTTTTGCCCCATGCTGGAAACCAGCCCAAAGCCCGGCGGCTAAACTTGGGCATGGCGACAATTGGCGCATCGCGTCCGGTAATGCGCGCCAATCGGGCATAAAAATCCACAAAGCGCATATTGGCGGAGGCGATCAAATACCGTTGACCAGCCTCACCTTTGGTCAGCGCCGAGTCAACCACCGTCGCCACATCGCGAACATCAACAAAGGAGATGCCGCCGCTGGGCGCTATGGGCACGCCATGGTCGAGAAATGTCCGCACTGCATGGGTAGACATGCCGCCCACATCATCGCCTGGGCCCAGCAATAAACTGGGGTTCAGACAAATCACATCGAGACCCTGGAAAGCCATGGCGAACTGCTCGGCGTACAGCTTTGAACGGTAATAGGGCCATGCCGAGATGATGGACTCCGGAACATCGTCATTTTCCGTCGCCATCGCGTCTGGATGCTGAGACACCGCGATGGTGCCCGAGGTCGACACCAGAACAACCCGCCGAACTTTTGCTGCCAACGCAGCATCGAGCACATTTTGGGTGCCTTTCAGATGAACATCGAGGGTCTCTTGAGCCCGCTCTTGCGCGTGCGATACGAGGCCAGCGGCGTGAACAACCACATCTACCTTGGCAAAAGCTGCCTTTAATCCACGCCCTTTCACCACATCGATCTTTTTGCCGACACATCCACTCGGCGCATCGCCTGACCGTGAAATACACACCAAGCTGTGCTCAGCATTCAAGCTTGAGACGATATGACGGCCCAAAAAGCCCGTACTGCCTGTAATCGCGATGCGCATCAGCCTTGGTAATCCACCAGGCCAAAGACCCGAGAAAATTCGATTAACAGGGGAATGTCATTGGTCTTGATGGACCCAGAGACAAATTCAGCGGGCGTGGGCAGATACGATTCGCAAATCAACTTTCTAATCATCTCGGGCTCGGCCTTGATCACACAATCGGCTGAGCCGCCCGAGGGCCGCCCAGGACTGACTAGGCAAGCAGTGGCCGTCACCGCCACCGAATACTTCACCTCGCCGAGCGAAAAATACCAGGACACATCCCGTTCGATTCGGTCGGCGTCAAATTTGGAATGAAGGGATTCCAGGGCCGCTGTGACCCGCTCGCCTGGGCTTTGGACCACCGCGGCGGTCACAGCCTCGGCCTCATCCTTTTTCATGCGGGCCAAATCCAGCACATCGCCTTGGCTCAAACGCTCAACTGCGGTGTGGGTCAACTTTGCCACCTTTCGGGCAGCCTCTGCTGGGCGCATACCTTCGGTGAGCGCTCGGAGTTCGCCTATACACAGCGGCGGTCCAATTCGTACATGAATATCCCGCTGTTTGAGCACAGCTGAACCCTTGGGCAAGGCTTTGTACGCTCCATCGATATGCAAGGGCAAAATATCGACGCCGGCATCGAGGGCGATCTTTCCAATCAGCGGCTTAAACTCGGCCAAACTGCCTGCGGTCTGACGGGTGCCTTCAGGAAAAATAAGCACAACCTTTCCTTGACCCACAACCTCGACAGCCTCACGCAGACTCGTGCGAAAACCAGCTTTTCGGTCGAGGGGGGTGATGTTCGTCAGGTGCTCAAAATAGGCCACCTTCCAGCGGTTTCCCTCGAAAAAATAGTCCTTGGCCGCAAGTGCCGTCATGTTGTCGCCATAAGACCCAAGCGCGTGCTTGACCAAACCCATGTCCAGATGGCTGGTGTGATTTGAGACCACAATGACCGACCGGTTCATGGGAATGTGAGCCTGCCCGGTCACACGGGTGTTCAAGATGGCGCCATTCAAGGTGCGTTGAAGCATGCCCATGCCCCGCTTCATGAGATCTGCAACCGGCTCAGGAAGGCTGACGGGCTGGATTGATTCCGCTTTGTGAGCAGCCACCACCGGCGGTGCCCCAACGAAACGCACCACATCGGCCACCGTAGCGCATTGGCTCAAAAGCACAGGATCAACCTCGGCTGGACCCACACCACCCAAAGCCGATGCCAACTCCACCCACATCAACGAGTCAAAGCCGAAAGCCTCAGCGAGATTGAGGTCCATGGCGACCGCTTCGGATTTTACCCCAGCTACAGCGGCGATGGCCCGTGCAACCGGCGCAGCGACACCTTCTCCCCGTCGGAGCTTGGGCGTGGCCGCGATAATCTTCTCCATGCTTTCACGGGCCGCTTTGCGCTGAACCTTCCGTGTAGCTGTGCGCGGTAAGGGTGCGTCCACCAGTTGAATCACCGTGGGGCGCTGGGAGGCCGTCAACTTGGCCACAGCCGACGCGATGGCCGTACGGGAAGCGGCGTGATCACCCTGTGGGCGCGCCAAAAGACCAAGGCGCTCGCCACCTCTGGGGTCGCCGAGGCCGACAAGCGTGTACTCCTCTACGGTTGATATGTCCCCGAGGGTGTTCTCTACATCGTCCAGATACACATTTTCGCCACTGGCGGTCACCACGACCTCCTTGGCACGGCCCACCAAAAACAGGCGGCCTTTGTGATCGAGCCGACCCATATCGCCGGTATGCAGCCACCCATCTGCATCGACCGTGTTTTGGGTGGCCTGAGCGTCTCCAAAATAGCCTGACATGACCGTAGGCCCACGGGCCCAAACCTCGCCAACACCCTCGCCATCTGCACCTTGAATCTTAATCTCTACACCGGGGATCGCCTTGCCCACATGACCGGGCTTTGCACCGGGACCGCCCATGGCAACAGCCACAACAGGGCTCGCCTCTGTCAGGCCATAGCCCTCCGACAAATGAAGACCAAGACCACTAAATAGCTTCGCTGTATCTCTTGGAAGGGCCGCGCCCCCGCTGATCAACAGCCGGATATTGCCGCCGAGCCGCCCATGTACAGACCCGAACATGAGCTTGCCCATATCGAGCCCCGTGGCTGCACCAATTTTTTGATTCAAAGCCAGGCCTTGCTCGAAGGCGAGGGTAAACAGCTGGCCCTTGGCACTGACCTGACCGCGAATTCGACGCTCAAGCAGCTGCCACAACGCCGGAACACCCACCATTGCCGTGACACGCCCAGCCTTGAGGCCATACGCCAGACGCTCCCCATCGATGGCATCCAGGTAAATCACCCTTGCCCCTCTCGATAAGGGCAGCAACAACCCGCAAGCGAACTCAAAAGCATGATGGAGAGGCAACACACTCAGCAGGCGGTCCGTCTCAACCAAGGTGAAAACCCCAGAGACCGAGGCCACCAGGGCGCAAAAATTGCCGTGACTGAGCATCACACCTTTGGGCGTACCGGTGGTGCCCGATGTGTACAAAATACTGGCCAGAGACGCTGAGTCGATCTCGGGTGCGACCAAACTCGCACTGGCATCGGTGGCCGTGATGTCTTTAAGATCCGCGACGGTAATCTTGATACCGAAGGCCGACGCCGCATCGGGATCTAAAATGGCTACATCCGCCCCACAAGCACCGATAATATTGTTGACCGCATCTGGGCTTAAAGCCGGATCAAGGGGAACGGCGACACCACCGGCCCTCAATATTCCAAAATATGCGATGGCCCAATCTGGGTGGTTCGCCCCCGAGAGCACCACCCGGTCTCCGACCTTGACGCCCAAGCTTTGCAAGCGCGCTGCCACAGCGATGGTTCGCAACTTGAGCCCCCGATAGCTCACCGTGGTGAAGCCATCTTCGTGGGTTCGCTGTAAGGCCGGCGCGAGGTCGTGACGTTCAGCGACGTTGTCGATCAACGACACCAAATCATCATAGGGCCGCAAAGCCTTGCGCTTTTTCCGGATTTTTTCGTCGATCAAGGGCGAAACATTCTTTTGAATCCCTGGCCCATGAACCTCGAGCAAATAATGGCGCCAGTCAATCTTTTCGGGACTCCAATCCAGCAAACGCTGGTCATCAGCCACCAGCCTGGAGTAGGCCGCGCGAACATTCGCACAAGAAAACCGATAGTTGTGCGTCGCCATAAAAGGCACAAACTGGTCGGTGATGCGCGCTTGAATTTCGAGCCCTTTCGATATCTCCTCGAGGGTCTTTGCCGCAGGACCAGCCAAACTTTCGAGTGGCCCCTCAGCAAAGCGGCCGAGCACCTTAGAGAGCGACCTCACCCGGCGGGCGCGGAAGCGTGGACCCCATTTTTCATAATTTTTGGCGGTGGCGCTCTCGGGCTCAAGCCGAGATTGAATCCAGTTCACCACCGGGCTTCCGCCCGCATCACGTACATAATGCCGGCGCTTAAAGAGCCCTACCAGCTCGATGAGGCGGTTGATATTGAGTGCATTGGTGTCAGATGTTCCAAAATGGTAGACCGGCTTATGGCTGCCCTCGATAAGCTCTGCCAAGGCCAAAATCATACCGATGGCCACCTGATCTACCGGGACAATGTCGAGGCAGGTTTCATCCTCTTTCGGAAACAGAATCGGCCCTTTGACGGTCAGATAAATCAAGGGCGCTGAGGTGTTGATACCCTCATTCCACCCCACCGATGGGTAGCTGAGCGCAGACTCGATGACTGCGGGTCGGGCGATCGCAAAGGGCACCCCAGACCGTGCCAAAATCTGCTCTCCGATGGACTTTGTGTAGGTATAAATATTGTGCCAGCCCCAATATTTGGCCCGCTCCGTGCCCCAGTCGACCAGGCTTGCTTCTTCAAAACGACGCTTGGTGCGGGCGACCTCATCGGCGAGGGCTGAGCCCCGTGTGGGTTCTCCTTTGGCGTCCAAACGCGCTTTGGCCGCGGCCAAAAAATGCGATTGGCGGAAGGCATCTTCGGAGCGATGTCGGACGCTCTCGACCAGGTCTACGCATTCAGCGATCTCCCGCTCAGGATCCCAGTGTGAACGCTCGAGTTCATCGGCCCGAGGGAAGGGGTACGCCCGCGGATCGACCTCATCGACCTCACCGGTCCGTCCACCGGCAACATAGGCTGTGGATGTGTGCAAAAAGGGCACGCCAAGGCTGTCGGGTCCGCCCAAATCTCGGGCCATATCCACTAAGTTTTGGGTCCCAAAAGCGTTGACATTGAGCGCATAGTCCAGCGGCGGGTTGAAATCGACCACCCCAGATGCGTTGACGATGGCGGTCAACGTGCCCCGAATTTCATCGCGAACGGTCTTGGGAATGCCCGCAAAATCCTCGGTCACATCACCGGGGATTACGGTGATCTTTTGGCTCAACAGGGCCTTGTAGGCCGCACCTGGGTAGCGCTCGCGCAAGGGCTCAAACACTTTTGACGGGGCTATTTCAGCCCAAAACCGAGCTGTGGAGTCTTGGATGACCTCCCCATTTTTCATTTTGGGGCGCACCACCAGGTAGACATGGCTCACCTCTGGGAAGTGATGCAGCAGCATCGAGAGCCAGACCTTGCCCAAAAACCCAGTTCCACCCATGACCAATAAACGCGCTTGATCTAACTGAACCCGCACATCGAGTTTGTCTTTCATGGGGTCCGCGAGCAGACCATGTTCGCCGCTCATCGTCATGCTTTGGAGACTCCGAACTGCGTGGCTGCTGGCGCGGGGGTGACATCAGCCATCATGATGGGGCTCAGGCGAAAACAAGTAATGGAAGGGTCGGCTGGGGATGTCTCACGGGCCATCCGAAGCGCCTCGCTCATCGTCGATGCCATTTCATAGCCCAAGATAGATGGGACATAGGCATTGTCCGCCCCCACCACAATCAAGCGGCCACGGTGCTGACGACCATTTTCACCCCAGTACCACATATAAAAAGGGTGGACTGGATGATAGGCGGAGCCTGTTCGATACATCTGAATATAGGCGGGATTTTTAGAAAAAATCCGTTCAAAACGTTTGTGAAGCTCCATCGCATCGCGGGTTTGAGGAAGGAGCTTGTGGAAGAACTCAACGTAGGCCGCGTGCTGGTCGGGATCGAATTTGTCTGAACAGGGGTGCATGATGATCATGGTGCCTCCCTTTTTCAACAGGGGCACACCCCGATGGAGGTTGTGCATATAGCCCTCTGCCATCACGCTCACGAGCAAGGGGTTGAGGTATGCACCGACGTTGTAGGGGCTAATATACGGTATCGGAAACACCACGATGTCGGCTTGACCCGTAATGGGCACACAATGCTGTTTATAGACCAGATGCAAGATGGCATCGTGCACAGCCTCGCATTCGCCGGCAAACACACCGGTCATTTCATAGGGGGCCGGAAAGCGCTCAAATATGGCCTGACGGGCAGGCTGAGGCAGAATTTTCAGGGTTCGGACGAGGGCCTTGAGCGCGCGACCCTCGATTTTAGTCAGCTCATCTTCATTTTTGGTGAGAAAGTCGAGGGCCTTGTCGAACATCCGATTGTTCACGGTTGTCTCAATATGAAAGACGTCGAGCTTGTCTTCAATCAACCGCCCGACCCCCTCCATCTTCGAAGCCAGGTGGGACCGCTTCGGGTCCATATAAGAGTCCGTTTTTCGAATGGTCGAGGGGTTGTGATGCCCCCGTAGGGTTTTGTAGCCAACAAGGCCGGTACCCATGGATTTATAGCCGCCGTTCATGGAGACGAACGTGAGATTGACATAAATTACGAGGTCGGAACTGGCTGCGCGGGCGTTGATTTCGACCTCGATACCATCGGCGGTGGTGCCCAGATGTGTGAGTCCGCCGGGACGCTCTGCATCGTGATTGTACAGCTTGTCTGGCCAAAAGCGGTCGAAGGTCGTCGAGCCGACGATGTGCTTGATCTCTTTTGCGGACATCGGCCGATGAAAGGCCGTGGCGATGATGAGTTCGATGTCTTCAACACCGGCCTCATCGAGCATCTTGATCACAGGCCCAAGCACCCGAGCCCGATTGTCGGGAGACTTCATCATCGGAAGGGGCATGGACAAGTCATCGATGGCGATGGTCACCCGCATCCCGGGCCGGAGCTTTGCATACAGGGGTTCGTCGCCCAGCGGATGGTTGAGGGCATAACGAACCGCGGCATCGGGGTCGGGCAAGCCATCCATTGGGGGCTTCGCATACATCACCCGGGTACCCGCAGGCAGGTCGACCTCAACGAGCTGGTCTCCAGAAAACAAAACCCGGGGCTTGGAGCGATGGCTCAAGGTCACAACACAGGGGTGGTCCACACTCATCGGGCGGTCTCCATCGTGCCGCGGGGCGGCGATTCAATGTCTAAAATGGGCCAATCATAGGCTCGGGCGAGGCGGGCGAGGCGCTTATCCGGGCGAATACATGCGGGGCGCCCAACCACAGAAAGCATGGGCACATCGGAAAAGGAGTCCGAATAGGCAGAACACAACGATAAATCGTGCCCGACACTTCGGGCATCGGCGACCATCAAGCCTGCCTTTTCGGGCCCAGCGACCACCGGTCGAAGAAGCTTTCCAGTGGCAATACCATCCTTCATTTCCAGGCGATTGGCGATAAAATGGTCAGCGCCTAAATATTCTGAAAGATAGGTCATGGTCCAATCCAAAGAGCCCGTGATCAAAACCACACGTTCGCCGGCGGCCTTACAGCGTTCGATTAGGTCCACCGCACCGCGAAATATGCGCGGTTTCACCACAGTATCGAAGACCTCTTCGCTCAGCACCGCGATGCGGTCTTCACTCATGCCTTTGTAATGGCTAAACAACATCTCATTGAACAAGCGGCGGTCACGGCTTTCGGCGAGGGCCATCGCGGGTGCATTCAACAAAGCACCACCGATTCGGAGCGCCGATTTGAGCGGGCTGGATTGATTGGCGAAGTACATCACAGTCGGGTGCAACAAATTGGTGCCAACCAATGTGCCATCAACATCAAAATATGCAGTTGCTTCGCCCAAAATTGGCACCCCTGTACCGGATTCACCCCATTAACATTTTGAGCGGACTACCACACCCAAACAGGAGTCTCAATCCCCGATCCTCACCTTGCCGTCACGCACTTCCATCACCACGCCTTCATCGTTTGCGGCGACGTACTCAAAACAAGCAGTGAGCACGCCGTCGTTTAAACCAGCGATCGTCAAGCTGCCGCTACCACCAGGCTGAGTCGAAGCATACGCATCGATACCATTCCGAAGATCCGTGACGCCACCATGTCCGTCGCTGTCACCCAAGTCGACGACGATCGGAAATGCCCCCGACTCCATCAACTCAGCGACAGGTTCACCGGCGGCGTCGATCGTTCCGCGGATCCCGAGGGTCAAGGACACTGCGCTCTCAAGGCTGACTTGCATCGCAGATCCCGCATACGCCCACATTCCCCCGTTGGCCGCCCACGGTGAGCCATCCACCATCGCGGTTGCGACGGCGTCCATATCGTCGACTACACAGGCAACTTTATCTTCATCGGAACAGCCCATCAGCATGCTGGAAGCCGTGATCAGTAACGATGTTTTACTCAAAAATTTCAGCGACATAGCTCCTCCATATTCGCTCCTATCCTGGGACATGCTCGGTGGCTTGGGCACCCGGAGGCCATCGGCCCCTGACGCAGCTAAAAAGAGGTGGCACAATGATGTGTCTCAGCTTGAGCAAACCGTGTGCTCACCCTCAACGCGATACCATGTTCAACACAGGAGCCTCGCCGATGAGCCACACCCCGTCTAGCTTGAGTACCGATCAACAGCAGCGATACTGGGACGACGGCTTTTTGGGCGGGATCCCCGTACTCAGCCCCCAGCAAGCAACTTTGGTGCGACAGAAACTGATTGACCTTGAGGCCAAAGAATTATCGGAAGACCCAAAACGCTGGGCGAGGCCTGACTACCAACCATGGCATACCCGTGGAACCCCCTGGTGGCATTGGTTTCACGGCATGATTCGTCACCCAGAAATCCTGCGGGCTGTCGAGGCGATACTGGGGCCCAATATCTTGGTGCGAAATGCGGACATTTTTGTAAAGCCAGCGGGCAGCCCAGTAAAGATTCAATGGCATGTTGACACCACTGCATCGACCGCCAACGCCGGAAAAATGCTCACAGCCTGGCTGGCCCTCACCGATTCCATACCCGCGAATGGTGCCCTGGAGTGGGTTGTCGCCAGCCATCATCTCGACTTGCCATCAGCGATCCAAGACAAGTCATCGCTAAGCTACCCAAACGATGCAGTGGACGCTTTAGAGACACACCCTCAGCGCATCAACCATCTCAAAGCTGGGCAAATGTCCTTGCATCATTTCCGAACCGTCCACCGTTCAGGTGCCAACAGTACCGACGCTCCGCGCATCGGTTTGGTCATTCGCTTTATGGCCGCCGACACGCCCTTAAATACAGCAGAGTCTGGCAAGGGAATTTTGGTGAAGGGTGAAAACCTGCCAGGACACTTCCAGATCGGGCAAGACCTGGCTGTGTCATGGCGACGCCCGGGTGTTGTTGAGCTAATTTGATCTGCGAAGGGTCAAAGTTTCAGGTAGGATTGAGGCCTTAGGGGGCCGACATATGCCACGTATAGCACTATTTATTCTTCTCTTTCTTAGTATCGGATGCTCACCGGTCAAGGCTATAAGCGGCGACGTTGGCGACGTTGGCTACGTTTCGAACAGCGACCTAGGCCCTGAAGACACAGGAGGCATCGTTATCGGCGACGCTGATGCTGATGCCGATGCCGACGCTGATGCCGACGCTGACGCCGATGCCGATGCTGACGCCGATG
>OBJC01000074.1_pt1 | contig 20175 bp, 14 predicted proteins | sample 1481521 | NCBI WGS metagenome assembly OBJC01 (sample SAMEA2341961, study PRJEB22496) | metagenome | biome: marine; feature: hydrothermal vent; material: water | place: Pacific Ocean | collected 2011/2012 | reverse complement strand
GGTTTTGGGGGGGTGCTGCGGGCCGGGGTGAAAGGGCGAGGTGGGGGTGGCGCTTAGGTCAAGAGGGTCCGGCGTGCGCATATTGGAGGCCTGCGCACTCACGGTGCCGACCAAATATGCGAGAATCGTTGCGAGCAGGGTGTTGGCCTTCATCGGGGCCCTCCGTTTAGGGGAGACAACCCGCGCGGGCGCCGATTTCTTCCAGCCTTTTGTGGTCAAAGATCACAAAGTGCCTTTGAGCCGCTCCAACTCGATAAGAGCCAATTGGTAGTCGCCCTTTGCTTGTTCGACCTGTGTGCGGGCATCATCCACGGTACGAATACTTTCTAGCAGGTCCTTTTGAATCACCCGACCCACTTCTGCGAGTGCACGGTCGGCGACCAAGGTGGCCTCGGCGAGATCCAAATTTGCCTTGGCCAAACTCACCTGCAAAGCCGCTCCCTCGACGGTCCGTGCCCCTGTTCGGACTTGGCTTCGGATGCTCCGCTCCAAGTTGACGAGATCTGTGTGAGCTCGGGCGCGTAGGGCCGATTTTTGCAGGTACTGCCCCCGGTCTGCTCGGCCCAGCAATGGCATGGCGAAGGTCCCGCCGACCGACCATTCGGGCAAATCGCCACTCATAAGCTCTTTGGCCGCATTGCCCCGGTTGGGCTCGTAGCCGATAAGCGCGTAGCTGGCGTTGAAGTCCAGTTGGGGTAAGCGCCGGTGTCTAGCGTTTAACCGGGCGATCTCCGTGCTCTCTTCGTTGATGCGAGCCACCGCCAACTCTGCATTGTTTTTGATGGCGATCTCCTCAATCTTTTCGAGGTTGAGCGTCATCTCTACCGGTTGGGCTGCCTCTGTTGTCAGTCGGATTGGGGTGCCGGGTTTTATGCCCATCAACAACAACAACGAGTCTTCGGTATTTTGGGCGGTATCGGTAGCTGTGAGCAGCTCTTGTCTGGCTTGAATCACCAAGGCATCCACACGGGCAGTCTCTACCGGCGCGAGGGTGCCCAGAGCCACCTTTGCATACACTATCCGCTGCTCCTCTTTGGATTGGGCCACGCCTTGGGCTGCGATCTGGGCGAGGGAGGCCATCGTGCGCGTATTCCAATATGCGCTCGCTGTGTCAGCCAATGTTTGTTGGCGGATGGCGCGACGATTGGCTTTGGCTGAGTCGTGGGTGGCGATGGCTTGATGCACACTTTCGAGGTTGCTGGCGAGTTTGAATCCGTCGAGCAAACTTTGGCTAAATGTGGCCATCATTCGACTTTCGTACAAGGGTCTATCGGTCTCGACCACGAAGCCCGAGTCCCGAAGTTCGTATTTGAAGCGGGTCGACGATGTGGACCATTCCAGTCCCAAGTTTGTGCCTGTTGCGACAAATTGATTCACACCCATTTTCCAGTTGAAGCTCTTGAATTCAGAGAGCACTTCACCAAACTCCCGGGTGGACTCCGAGGTGAATTGGTTGGCCGAGGTCGATGCGTTGATCATGGGATCGAACACCCCTTTGGCTGCGAGCATGGCCCCATCAGCAGCCTCGACCTCCAAACGGGCACCCACCAAGGCTGGGTTTGCATTCAAAGCCGCCTCGAGGGCTGATTGGTAGCTCAAGTCCATCGGGCCAGCAGCTGAGGCTGTGGCGATGGCGGCGATTAAAAGCATCATGGTTTAAAACCCGGCCTGTTGCCCACGAGGTAGGCTGCAAAATTGCGTGCGGTATCTCGCATATCGTCGAGAACCGTGTAGAGAAAGGGCAATAAAAAGAGGGTTAAAATGGTGCCTGTTGCCAACCCACCAGCGACCACCCGGCCCAAGGGAGAGTAGGGCATGCCCACAAAGGATGCATCGCCGACGGCCATGGGTAGCAAACCAAAGATGGTGGTGAGCGCTGTCATCAAAATTGGCCTTAGCCGCCGCGCGCCACCCTCGACCAGTGCTTGTGTTCGGTCCATCCCTTCCGCTCGAAGTCGGGTGACCAGATCGATGTACACAATTCCATTGTTGACCACGACCCCAACCAAAATCACCAGGCCTACAGCCCCCATCATGTCCAAACTTGTGCCGGTGATGAACAAGGTCCAATATGCGCCTAAAAATGCCATCGGGATGGTGGTAATGATGCTCATTGGGAGAAGGAAACTTTCGAAAAGTACCCCCATAATTAAGAACACGAAGGTGATGGATAGCACCAATGCCATCATTCGGGCACTCTCCTCGTCTTCATCGACCTCTGCGCGCCAGGATCGAGACCAGGTGTATCCACTGGGGAAGTGCATGGATTTGAGTACACCTTCGATCGACGCCCAGGCTTGCTTTTGGTTGATGTCATCGCCCAAATCAACTTGTATCGGGTAGCTGGTGATACGGTTTTGGCGATGGATGGTCCCCAGTCCTTGGGCAAATTGGGTTCGGGTTAGGGCGCGTAGGGGCACCACATCGCTGGTGGATGGCGACCACATTGGGAAATCCAGTAAGCGGCTCAGGTCTGCGCGATCTTCAATGCGAAAGCGGGAGATCACATCGGCCTCGGTCGTGCCATCAAAAAAGGACGGCAGCGGTGAGGCACGCAGGGCAAAACTCACGGTTCGGCTAATTCGCGATGGGCTTATGCCGTAACGATTGCCGGCTTCGCGGTTGATGTTGAGTCGAATCTCCTGGCCGCCTTCCTCTTCCATTTCGGGTATCACACCGACCACCCCGTCAATGCCTTGGACCACGCGCTGTACAGCGTTGCCGAGCTGTTCAAGCTTTTGGGTGTCTTCACCGTGCAAGAAGACGGTGAGTTGATTTTTTGGAGGGCCATCTCCGCCGCTCCGGCCGATTTGAATGGTGGCACCTGGGATTTGTGGTAGCCCCGCTTTGGCGGCGTCGATGACCTCATCACGGGACATCATTTCATCGGTGCGCTCGGTCTCTAGGTAGATCGATGTTTGCCCTCGTTGGCTGGTGTCGCGCATGCGGGCCCGCCAAGTACGCACACCCCAGCGGCCTTTGTTTTGCGTGATGTAGGTGTCCACCGTCTCGATCAGGTGGCGGCGGTCGGCATAGCTGGCGTCTGCGCCCACCTGATAGCGGATCGAAAACTCACTCATGGTGCCCTCACCACCTTCATTGCAGCCCACGGACTTTACGGGCACCACAAGGGTAATGAACAGCATCGCGATCACGCTGACCAAGGTGTCGGTGCGGTGGCTCAGCATCCAGCCAAGTGCGCTTCTGTAGTGGTTTTTCAGCCCGACAACCCAAGGGGGGTCGGCGATCACTGCGGCATCTTTGATGAGCGTGGTCGTCAAAGGCGTGAAGAATAGGGCCACCAATAAGCTTGCCCCCAAAGCCCACACCACGGGCATGCCCAGTTCACTCATAAAAAATGAAAAGTCAGCATCGCCGCTCATCAGGATGATGGGTAAAAATACCACCACTGTGGTCAATGTGGACAAGGTGATGGCCAACCCGATGTCGATGGTGCCCGCCACGGCACTTTCGGTGCGGTCCTCGCCCGCTTGTCGTCGCACGCTGATGCTCTCCACCACCACGATGGCGTTGTCGACGACCATCCCCACAGCCAGCATCAGGCCCATTAAACTCAAGAGATTGAGAGAGCGCCCCGCAAAGAATGCGATCCCGACGGTGAGGAGCAAAGTGAAGGGGATGCATGCGGCGATAAGCAAGGTCATTCGCCATTGGCGTAAAAACGCGAACAAGACCACGACGGCAAACATTCCGCCCCACATCGCGGTGTTGAGCACATTGTCGATCGACCCTTGAATCATCTCACCTTGGTCAAAGAATGTGACGAAGGCCACGCCCTGGGCGCGAGGGTCCTTTTCTAAACTCTGAAACGCCGCTTTGATGGCTGTTGTGATCTCGACTGTGTTCCCGTCGCTCTCTTTGTAAATCCCAAACGCCACACCATCTCGCCCCTCAATCCGTGAGATCGAGGCGGACAGGTTGGGTCGATGCACGATGTCGGCGATGTCGTCTAAGACCAAACCATTGCCGATTGGAAAGCGCCGGAGCGCGTCGAGGTCTTCATAACGGGCCAAGCTGCGGACATATCGGACCTTACCTTGGTCCACGACACGGCCTGTGGCCAGCTGGAAGTTGTCGGTGCCCAAGGCCCCCATCACCTCCATTAAGTTGACCCCGTGACTCATCAGGGCATTGCGATCGATGTCGATAAACACCGCCTTGGGGTTGACCCCCCAGACCTCCACTTTGCCCACGCCCTCGATGCGTTCGATTCGCTTTTGGATGACCTCGGTCACAAGGTAGTGCAGGTCCTCGACTCCGTCCGGGAAGCTCATGCCCCCCCATAGAATCGGCTCATCGCCGGGGTTCCACCGATAAATCCAATACTGTTGAACATCGTCTGGAAAATCGGCCATCGCCCTTTCCATTCGGTCGACCACAGCATTGTAGGCAGCGTCCATTGAGATGGACCGATGAAAAGAAAGTGTGGCTCGGCCTGAGCCGCGAGACGAGCGCGTGCTCATTTCTTTCAGGCCGGGAGCTGTGGCTAAATGGTCTTCCATTGGCCGTACGATTTGGCCCTCAGTCTCTCGGGGTGAGGAGTCTTTATATTGGACCCACACCCACATTTTGTTCAAGGTGAAGCCGCCGGGCATCATCTCCACCGGGATTTCTTTCCAAGCGATGCCCCCCATTAAGAGCAAGGCCAAAAAGGTCATCGCGACCGTCACCGGCCGGCCCACGCTCAGGCGCGCCAGGAGCTTGATCACGCCGCGTCTCGTTCAAGGCTTCGGGTAAGGCTTAGGTAAACCGCTGGGATCACACCCAGGGTGAGCAGCGTGGCAGAAGAGAGTCCCGCGATAATGGTCAAGGCCATCGGGCGTTGCATTTCGCCACCTTCGCCGAAGCCTGTGGCCAAAGGCAGCAAGCCCAAAACGGTGGTCAAGGTGGTGATTAAGATGGGGCGCAAGCGCAGTCGGGCGGCATCGCGAATGGCTTGTTCTTTGTCCAGTCCGGCGGCCCGCAGCTGATTGATGGTGTCCACCAATACGATCGCATTGTTGACCACCACCCCGCAAAGCACGATGGCGCCGATCAGAACGACCACGCTCACCGCCTCACCCGTGACATACAAGCCGGCTACGACACCGATGAGTGCCAAGGGCACGGACAATAAGATCACCAAGGGGTGAAGCACGCTCTCAAAAGTGCTGGCCATGATGACGTAGACCAAAAAGACCGCGAGCAATAAAGCGAGCTTCATGCTGTCCATTGAGCGCTCCATCTCTCGGTTTTGACCGCCGAGCTCATAATCGCTCGAGATGGAGACACTTTGTAGTTGTTCACCGATGACCGAGGCCATGCCAGAGAGGTCAAAGCCGTCCATATTGGCGCTGACCACAGCGGCTCGGCGTTGGTCTACCCGGCGAATTTCACTCGGGCCCACCGCCTGAGAAAACTGTGCGACCGCAGAAAGTGGGATGGCGGGGGTAAGCTCAGGGTTGATGTTGATTCGCTTGATGTGATCGATGCTGCGGCGTTGCTGTGGGTCCAAGCGGACCGCTAGATCAACCCGGCCTTCTCCACCAGAGATGGTGGTCGCGGTACGGCCTAAAATTTTATCCCGAACTTGATTGGCCACGGTGGATGTGGTCAAGCCCAAATGGCCCAAAATGACCCGATTGTAGGCGATGCGGACCTCGGGGTAGCCTTCGGCCAAAGAAGAGCGAACATCGGTGAGCCCTTCGACATCAGCCAGGGCCAAAACCACCTTGTCAGCGCTGTCTTTTAGACGGTCCATATCCCGATCAAAGACGATGATTTCGATGGGAGTTCGAAATGAAAAGAGGCTGGGCAAGACCATTCGTACAGATAAATCATCCCCCCGAGGGGAGGCCTGTACCGCGGTTCGAACCGCGTCCATCACGGTGTTTTCGCGGGCTTCGTTATCGCCGCCTGGCTTGAGGGAAATCATCAAAATCGCGGTGTGTTCTCCTTGGTCCGATCGGCTATCAGCCCGTCGTTCGGTGCCCACCACCGTGTGGACATGTGCGATGTCTGGGTGGCGCTCGAGTTGAGCCTCAATGCCCGCGACCGTATCGATGGTGTGCAGCAGCGGGGTACCGACCGGCAATGCCAATTCCGCAGAGAAGCGCCCTTGGTGCATTTGAGGGATGAGGGCTTGCCCGAGGGAGTTGAACACGGGAGTGGAGATGACAACGGCCATCGCAGCGATGCCCAAAACACGCCCTGGATGAGCGAGGACCTTGTCGATCAGCCGCGCATAGCCGCCATCGACTTTGGCGTAGCTTTCTCCAAAACGGCGGCCGGCCCCGTCTGCGGCTTTGGCCATCCAGGGCAAGACTTGGTAAATCAGCCAACTGAGCGGCCGCCCGATGAGGACACCGACGCCCAAGACCAATATGCTGCTCAGTTCACAAACCAATCGGATGCTAAAGCGCAACACCAGATAAGGCCGCATCCAGCCGTGCCCGTCGGCCCAACTGCGTTTGAGTTGGGGCCAAGAATTTAATTTGGCCGAGGTTGAAATCGCCTGAAAGCTTGGGCGGGATTGGGGCCAACTCAGCTCGTGAGCGGCGAGCATGGGTACAAAAAACAGGGCGACAACCAATGAGGCCATCAAGGAGAAAACCACGGCCAACGAGAGGTCACCAAAGAGCTGGCCTGCAACCCCATCCACGAAGCCGATGGGTAAAAACACGCAGACGGTGGTCAGGGTCGACGCGATGACTGCAGCCGCCACCGAGGATGTCCCGGTGATGGCGGCCTGGATGCGATCGAGGCCTTTTTCTCTCTGTACGTGGATGTTTTCGAGCACGATGACGGCGTTGTCTACCAACATGCCGATGCCCAGTGCCAGCCCGCCCAAGCTCATGAGGTTTAGGCTCACCCCGCCCAAGTACATCGGTGCAAAGGTAACGATAATGGAGAGCGGAATGGCGGTCGCGATGACCAAGGTGGCGCGGATGTCTCGCAGAAAAAGAAACAGTATGGTGATCGCCAAAAAAGCACCGATCACAGCTGTGCTTCTGAGGTTGTCTAAGGCGGCCTTGATAAAGCTCGCCTGATCTTCAAGCACCACCATCTTGACCCCTGCTGGGAGGGCCTCATTGATACTGGGAGGGCCACGGGCCATGCCGGGCTTGTGGCCATCTTGAAGGCCAGGCTGCAGGCCGAGACGTTTGTGAATGGCTGAGGATAAGCGAACGATGTTGGCGTCAGCTGCTTTATATACCTCCAGTTCCACTGCCTCTTTTCCATCGAGCCGGCTGATCACTTCGCGGTCTTTTTGGCCGTCGGAGATTTTAGCGATCTCGGTTAGGCGCACTTGGCTACCGTCGGCGCGGCGGATGCGGATAGCAGCGATGTCGGCGACGCTTTGAAGCTCTCCCACTGTGCGCACCAAGTACTCGTGGTCGCCTTCTAAGATGGCCCCACCTGGAAGATTGACATTCTCCTCGGCCAAAGCGGAAATGACCGCATCGATATTGACCCCTTTTGCGGCCATCCAGTCCTCGCGAACCTCGATTTGAATCTCGCGCTCAAGCCCGCCTCGAACCCGCACGCTCGCCACGCCGTCCATGGCTTCAAGTCGGCGTTTGATTTGCGTTTGGGCCAGGGCCCGCAAGCTGAGCATATCGTGTTTGGCCGCGGTCCCATCGGTGGACAAGGCGATCCGCATCACGGGATCAAGGTTGGGGTCAAAGCGCAAGATGAGCGGCCGGTCTGCATCGTCGGGTAAAAAGGTGGTTTGGAGCTGCTCGCGAACAGACTGGGTGGCCTTGTTCATGTCGGTGCCCCAAGAAAACTCCAGGATCACATCCGACATGCCCGCCCGTGAGCGACTCTCGATCTCGACCAAGCCAGGTGTGGTGGCCAAAGCCTCCTCGATCAGACGAGAGATTTGTGTCTCCACCTCTTCAGGGGCGTATCCGGGCACTTCTGTGCGCACGGTAATGGTCGGGTAGGCCATATCGGGCATCAGGTTCAAGGGTAGGCGCCCGTAGCTGACAAAACCAAAGACCGCGGCTGCAATCGCGATCATCCAGGTCGCGACCGGTCGCCGAACCACCCGCTCGAAGCTGTTCATTCTTTTTCTTCGCCTGACTCTGGATTGCCCGTATCGTCGGCCATTTTCTGAGGGTTTGGGTCGCCGGGGAGTTTGACCTCTGCATCCGGTCGCAGATTGTCTCCACCGGTGGTGACCACCTGTTCGCCGACGGCCAAGCCTGCGCTCACCTCTGCTCTATCCGCATCTGTGTAGCCCAAACTCAAGTTTACCCTTTCGACGATCCGCCGAGGAACACCGGCCCATGGGTCGGGCTTGTCTGTGTCTTTTTCGGCGTCATCATCGGCGAATAGCTTGTCAAAAAATCCAGGTTTATCCTTGTCTTTTCCGTATTTGTTTTTCTTCTTTTGAGGTGGTTTTTCGATGATGCGCCAGGCGATTGGAGAGCCATCAAGCCAGCGAACAGCAGACCTGGGAATGGTGACCACGTTTTCATGCTGGTCGACGCTGATTCGCACCTCGACAAATTGGCCAGGCCTGAGGTGTGGCCCATCGGCCGTCATCGGTTCGACGGCCAGGGTCACCCGTACGGTTCCGGTTGTGGCATCTACGATGGGGCTGATTCGAAGAACAGCGGCCTTGGCCCGGAGCCTTGTGTTGTAGGTGCCAGCCAAACTCACAGGTTGGCCGACGCTGAGGTGGGTCAGGTCACCTTCAGAGAGGTTGACAATCACCCGCAACCGGTTCAGGTCGACCACCTGAAAGGCGGCTTCGGCCCCGCTGGCCAACTCACCGATCCGCACATTTCGGATGGCGACGGTGCCATCGACCGGGCTGGTAAGCCGGGTAAATTCATGTGTGCCCGAGGCCTCTTTAAAGCTGGCCGATGCGATGGCGAAGGCATCTTTTGCTTCGAGAAATTCTGTATCTGAGATGGCGCCGCTGCGGTGGAGCTTCTCTGCTTGGCCAAATTTACGTTGTGCGGCGGCCAATTCCAGTCGGGCCCGTTCGCTGGTGGCCTCAATGCTTGGACTGGATAAAATGGCTAACACTTGGCCTTTGCGAACAGTGTCGCCTTCTTCGGCCTTGATCGCTGTGACCACGCCCCCAGCCTCGGGTGTGATGTCGGCCATCGTCTCGCTTTCCAGGGTGCCGTGGGTGACGAGCTCTTTGGCGACCGTACCCGTTTTGGCTGAGACGGATTCCACCAAAACGCGCCAGTCGGCGACCTTTGAATGATCCTCTGAACCCTTGGACCACGCCCCGTGTTTTCCATGCTTATCACCCCAATCGCAGCCGTTGAACAAGAGGAGAAAAATGGTGATTATGATGGGGCTCATCGGGTGCTCAGTTTGTAGGAAACCAGTGGGGGGCGGTGGATGAATGTAAAGGGCGACAAAGGCCTTGGCATTGTACCAACCGGGACTGTTTTAGGTGTTAGGGCTGAGAGGAAGGGCAGCGTTTATGATTCGTCGACTCGACCACATCGCCATCGCCGTCGTCGACCTCGAGGCCGCGATCGCGCGATTTGTCGATGATTTTGGCATTCAACTCGCGGGCCGGGAAGATGTTCCCTCCGCGTCCACATCTACTGCGTTTTTGCCCATTGAGGGAACACAAATTGAGCTTATTTACCCGATCGAGGGTGAAGGGCCGGTCGCTAAGTTTTTGGCCAAACGTGGGGGTGGATTACACCATCTGTGTTTTGAGACCGATGACATTGATGGGGACATGCAGCGGCTGATTAAAAAGGGCTATCGCTTTCTCACCGATGCCCCGGTGGACGGCGCACATGGCACCCGCGTGGTGTTTATTCATCCCAAATCTGCCGGTGGTGTGTTGATAGAGCTCGCGGAGTATTCTCGATGATCTCGCGCATGGCCATGGGAGAACAGACCACATTGGCTGAGCGAAAGCGGGCCGCGTCTCAGCGCTTGATTCTCGGGTTTGAAGGTACATCGCCGGGGCCAGAGTTCAAAGCCTTTGTGGCCAAGGCACCTCCGGCGGGCTTTATTCTTTTTGCGCGCAACATCGAAGAACCCGCTCAGGTGGCGGAGCTGAATAAAGAACTCTCGGCCTTGGTGCCGGCTCATTCGCCCGCATTATTGAGTGTGGACCAAGAGGGCGGCCGTGTCTTGAGGGTCCGGGAGACACCGTGGCCACCCATGCGCTGGTTGGGCAATATCGACCAGGTTCAGACCACACGAAACACCGCGGCTGCCATGGGCGCAGAGTTGCGTGCCATGGGCTTTAATCTCAACTGGGCGCCGTGTGCCGATGTGGACTCAAACCCGGACAATCCGGTGATTGGTGACCGCTCTTTTTCGAGGGATCCCGATGTCGTGAGCCGGCATGTCAACGCTTTTTTAGATGGGTTGCACAGCGCGGGAATGATGGGCAGCGTCAAGCACTTCCCGGGTCATGGCGATACGGCTGTGGACTCTCACCTTGATTTGCCGGTGGTTGACAAAGATGTGGGCGACATCGACCACCTGGAGTTGGCGCCCTTCAAAGCGGCGATTGCCCATGGTGTAGATCTCGTGATGAGCGCGCATGTGATGTTTCCAGCCCTTGATGAGTCGGTGCCTGCAACCATGTCCTCGGTGATTTTGCGAGATTGGCTTCGGAATAAGCTCGGCTTTGCTGGGGTTTTGGTGTCCGACGATATGGAGATGGGCGCAGTTCGCGGGCGCTATCCACTCGAGCAACAGCTTGATTTGGCCACTCGGGCCTCGATGGACCTGTTTTTGATGTGCAAGAGTTTGGATTTACAGGTGGAGGCGTGGGAGACACTCATTCGCTTGGCCGAGTCTGACCCCATCCACGACGACTTAAGCACCACATCGATGGGTCGTTTGGCCCGACTTCGTGATCGGCATCTGAAACAAAGCATTAGGGTCCCACCTTTGGCCGTGGTGGGCGGTCGGGCTCACACTGATTTGGCCAATTTACTCGAGCTTCGGGGGCGCGCATGATCGCCTTGCTATTTACGATGATTTCAATGGCGTTTGGGCAGTCGTGTGCCGAGGTGAACAGCCTCCCTGAACGCTTGCAGGTGGCCTGGGTTTCACCGGCCTCCAAGACGGTAGGAATGAATGGTTGGTTCGAGGCGGTTCGGGTTGCCGATTTGCGAGCTTGGGTGCGTGAACACGGTGGTGACAAGGTTCGGTTTTTACGTGGCATGGGTATGGTCGGGGCACGGGGTGGCAAGTGGGCGGCCAAGCGCGCATACAAGGTGACGATTTTTGATGTGGAACGGCAGTGGTTGTGTCGACCGATTGCCGACCAGGAGCCTGGCCGGGACCAAAAAGGCGTCACGATCTGCGAAGCCCGGCAGCAAAAAGGGCTGTGGGGCTACAAAAAAGGCTTCACGGGATGCGGGTATATCGAGGACACCCAGAGTGGAGCACGCAGCTTGGATGTGCTGCGGGTACGGTGGGCAGACGCTTCGAGTTGGGGATTTTGTGTCTTGCCTTTGGAGCGTTTTCTCGAGGGCGCCTGAAGGTGCTTTTTAGGTGCTCAAATCCGCATCACGCGTGATCTTTTGTGCTCATTTTGAGCCCGCACGGTATCATCTGCCCGATGCCTGCTACCTCGATCACTTTGTATTGCACGGATTGTCTTACGACCTTTTCCGACAATGAACACGCCTGCCCTAATTTGGGGTGTGCACGGGTTCAGCCCCCCAGTGGCTGGGGACAGATGTATGGCCCCGGCGATGTGATCGATCGGACTTACCGGGTGAGTCGTCGGCTGGCTTTGGGCGGGGCTGGGGTCACCTATTTGGTCCGCGCCTTGGGCGATGATGACGAAGAGATCGGGCCATGGATTGCGCTCAAGCTGTTGTTCGCCAGCCGAGACCATGGTGCATATTTACGGCGTCTCTCCACTGAGGCGGCAATCTTACAAGAGCTTCATCATCCCAATATTGTGGCTTATCTGGGCTTTGTTCATCGCACCGGTCAGTCCCCCTATCTGTTGACCCAGTTCGAAGAGGGTGGCAGTTTGCTCGATCACATGAAGCGGGTGGGCACGATGAGTGTGCGTCTTGCGGCATCGGTGGGCCGTCAGGTGTGTGTCGCCCTCGAAAAAGGCCATGCAAAAGGGATCACGCACCGTGATCTTAAGCCTGAAAACTTATTATTACGGCAAATTACGTCCAAGGGAGAGGTGCCTGAAATCCGGGTGGCAGACTTTGGTATCGCCCGGGTGACCGGTGGACTCGGCGCTGGCCTCACCCGAGCCGGCGCTTTTGTGGGCACACCTCAATACGCAGCGCCTGAGCAGTTTTTGGGTGAGCCTGCTTCGGACAAGGCGGATGTATATTCTTTGGGCGCGATGATGGTTTTTATGATGACCGCGCGGCCTTTGGTGCAAAAGGCTCACACTTTGGCACCTGAGGATGTGTACACCCAACTGCTGGATGTCATTCCGCCCAGAATCGGTCGAAAATCTGATTCTGCAGAGGATTGCGCTGCGATGAATCGGATTTTGGCGGCCGCGATGGCCTTGGACCCTGCCGAGCGCTGTTCAGTGTCGGCCTTGGGCCAGTTATTGGCCACTCTGCTCGATGGCCAGAGGACACCCGATGGCGCTGATCAGAACGAGGCACCACCCTTTATAGACCTCTCAGATCTCTCAGAGGCCACGGTGCTCAGCACGAATCACAGCGGCCTCCACGCGATGCCCACACCCACGGTCAAAGACTCGGCCACCATGGATGCCGTACTGGCTGGGATTCCAACGGTGCTTCCGCCCGAGGTGGGTCCCCCCAAAAAATCATCGGCTTCATGGTTGTTTTTGGCCGGTGGTATTTCGGTGATTTTGGCGGCATCTGTTTTGGGTGGGCTGGTGGTGTATACGCCTTGGTATTTGGACGGGCTGCCGGGTTTTGGGGAGCGCCCGATCGACGCAGTTAGCACACGGAGTCTGGGTGTATCTGCACGAAAATCCGCCCTTTTGGCTTCAAAGCGAGGCCGGGTCGATATTCGAAAGGCCTGCCCGGATGCCCGAGGGAAGTCCATCGCGATCGAGGTGGTTGTAGAGCGCGATGGCGTCATTCGCTGGGCCCGCCCGTTGGAAGGCAGCGTTGCTGGAGCACAGTGTGCGGCCAAGAAACTGGAGGGCATGAAATCGGGCGGGCGACTTAAACAGGCCACCAAGGTGAGGCTGAAAATCCGTCCATAAGTTATCCTCTTGTTTAGGAGGTCTTATGGCTGAAATCCGTCCTTTTTGTGGTGTCCGTCCGCTCGACTCATTGGCCGCGCGCATGATCGCGCCACCGTATGATGTGCTCAGTGAGGACGAGGCCCGGGCGATCGCAGGGCCCAATCCGTATAGTTTTTTGCACATCACACGCCCAGAGGTCGATTTGGACACAGGCGTGGACGCCCATGGTCCTCTGGCTCATGCAAAAGCCCGCGAGAATTTGAATGAATTTCGACGTCAGGGTTGGATGCAGCAAGATGAAGCACCTTGTTTTTATCTGTACAGTCAAACCATGGGAAGTCGCACACAGACGGCCCTGATGGCTGCATGCTCTGTGGCCGAGTACGACGGCGATGAGATCAAGCGCCACGAGCTTACCCGGCCGGATAAAGAGCAAGATCGGGTCGATAATATGCAAGCCCTCGATGCCCAGCCAGGCTTGGTATTTTTGGCATACCGCGACACCTCAGCGGCGGTCCGAGATGCGGTCAAACTCGCTGGGGCCATCACGCCAGCGTGGTCGGTTACCACCGATGATGGGGTGTGTCATACGCTGACTGTGATCGATGATGCCAACCTTGTCGAGCAGTTGGCCGGGGCGTTTTCTGGCCTCGATGCTTTGTATATCGCTGATGGTCATCATCGGTCGGCTGCGGCATCGCGGGTGAGTGCTGCACGAGAGGCGGCCGGAAATTCAGGCTGGTTTTTGGCTGGGCTGTTCCCAGATAGTGAGCTTGAGGTGTTGGCATACAACCGTGTGGTTCGGGATTTGAATGGCCACACGCCCAAGCGCTTTATGGAGATGTTGGGGGAAAACTTTGTGGTCACCGCCACATCTACCCCTCGGCCACAGCGTCGTGGGCGATGGACGATGTACCTGATGGGACAGTGGTTTGAGTTGTCTGCAAAGGCCGGCGTTGTGCCATCAGACGACCCGGTGGGTCGGCTCGATGTTGCCGTCCTACAAGATCGGGTCTTGGGGCCGCTTTTGGGCATAGACAACCCCCGAACAGATACCCGTATCGCCTTTGTTGGTGGTATTCGGGGCCACAAAGCACTCTCAAAGCGGGTAGACCGTGGCGACGCGATGGTGGCTTTTCACTTGTATCCGACGGGCCTTGATCAGCTTTTTGATGTGGCCGATGCCGGGTTGCTGATGCCGCCCAAGAGCACGTGGTTTGAGCCTAAATTACGGGGTGGCGTGTTGCTTCACGCGATCGACTAAGGCGCGTCCTGCTACGATGGGGCATGCGCGCGAATGACCCAAAGTCCACCCACCCGATGACCGCAGCAGATTGGGTCGCTCAAATCGAGCGACGGATTCGGGCATTGTCTGAGCGGGCGATGCGGATGGCTGTTTTGGCCGAAATGCTCGGCCAACTCGACGCTGGACATGCGGTGTCGGCCTTGGGTTTGTTGGTGGACCGCGCCAAAAATGGGGCCACCGATGCACGACGGGTCCTTGGAGAGTTGGCCTTGGAGCGGGATATTTTTAAGGCCATGCCGTACGCTGTGCGCTCTGTGGCCTACACCCGAGCCCGAAAGGTGGGGCGGGATGATGTGGCGAGCCTGTTGCTCGTGGGGCCGATCAGCGGGCCAATCTCTGTTGCTGAGGCTTCCACCGATAACGATTACGCGTCCGATTCGGTGGGGCAACGCTGTAGCCACGCACGCAGCCGTGATCGCTTTCGCATCGACCGCCTGTTGCACGACAAAGATTACCGAGTGATTCGGGTTTTATTGAACAATCCAATCTTGGTGGAACGGGATGTGGTCAAGATTGCCGCCATGCGCCCTACTCGGCCCGATGTGTTGGCCGAGCTGGCGAATCATCGCAAGTGGGCGAGTCGTTATTCGGTGCGCAAGGCCTTGGCTGCCAATCCGCACACACCATCGAGCGTTGCCCGACGGCTGTTGGCCACCTTGTTGAGGCAAGACCTTGTTCAGTTGGTGGGCGCGGGGTCAGTACGTTCTGAGGTTCGCGAGGTTGCAACTGATCTTTTATCTAAATCTTAGGCCCGATCAGCCTTATCTTTGGTGAGCTCTTCAGCCTCTTCTGTGACCACCTGCGCTTCGGCTTCACTCTTCTCTTCGATGGGCAACGGGGTGTCTTCGTCTGGGGTGACGTCCATGGCCACGGACGTTTCGTCCAAGTCTTGGTTGAGCCCCTCTTTGAAGGCTTTGACACCTTTGCCCATTTGGCCGAGTACCTTGGGCAGTTTTCCTGCGCCAAAGAGTATCAGTACGATGGCCAATAGAACGATCAGTTCAAGAGGGCCGGGCATTCCAACAGCGATAGTAAACATGGGCACACTTTAGCGCAAATGGGCCAAGCCGTCGACTGTGGTTTAAGTGTGGGCCCCGCTAATCAGCATGGTTTGAGCGCCCTGGCGTCCCATATGTTGGAGCAAGCTCTCGGTGGTGGCGGGCTCTCCGGGTGGTGGTGCGAACAAGGCCAAGTCCGCCACAGAGCCCACGCCGATCCACCCGGCATTGGGCAGACCGAGGGCGGTGGCGGCGTGTCGGGTAATGCCCAAGATGGCTTCGTCCATGGTGAGCCCTTGGGTCAAACAAGCCAAGGTGGCTGCGGTCCACAGATCGTGTACGGGGCTAGACCCGGGATTGAGGTCGGTACCGATTGCCATGGGAACACCAGCTTCACGGAGTGCGGCGACAGGTGGTGGTGTGTCTCGGAGATAGAGTTGGGCACCTGGCAATAAAACGGCAACGGTTCCTGCTTTGGCCATGGCCGCGATGCCTGCATCATCAATGCGCTCAAGGTGGTCGAGGGCTGTGGCGCCGAGTTTGGCTGCAGCCTCTGCGATTCCGGTGTGGCTGATCTGTTCAGCATGGGCACGAACCCGCAAACCGAGTGCTTTTCCGGCGCTCAAGATGGCGATGGACTCATCCAGATCAAAGGCGCCGCGGTCGCAGTAAACGTCCACAAAGTCGGCGTGGGGTGCGCATAAGGGCAGTTGTTCATCGATGATTTGGTCCACATAGGCCCCTCGCTTGTGGCGAAATTCCTTGGGGATGGTGTGTGCCCCTAAAAAGGTGCGGACGACGCCCATGCCCATGCCTTTGGGGTCAGCGGCTTTTAGCATCGCGAGCTCTGTCGCGGGGCTCAGGCCGTAGCCACTTTTGACTTCGACGGTGGCAACGCCACGGGTGCGCATATGGTGGAGGCGCGCCGTGAGGTGGCTGCGCAAAATGCTTTGAGTGGCCAGCCGGGTCGCCTTGACTGTGGACAAGATACCGCCGCCAGCCTCAAGAATATCCGCGTAGTTTGCTCCGGCTAAACGTGCAGCGAACTCGTCGGCACGAGAACCTGCCCAAACTGCGTGTGTATGGGGATCAATGAGGCCAGGAAGGCATACGAGCCCAGTGGCATCGATGCGTTGTGGGCAATCGGGTGCTTGGTCGCTCGGCCCTACCCATTGAACTTTTCCGTCTGAAATAGCGACCGCCGCGTCGGCGATGACGCCCAGACCCTCTCGTTTCGGGTCGATGGTATACAGCCGGCGAATGCTATGAACGACGGTGCTGACTTTCATCTTTGCTCCTGCGCAGTGATGCGCTGTTGGGGTATCCTCTTTTGAACACGGTGATTTTACGTATGTTGGTATTGATGTCGGTGATGCGTGAATCCCCCTGAGACCAAAAGGCCACCCGCCTATTTTTCGTTATCCGCGGATTTTGTGGCGGCGGTGTTGGCGACGGTGGTGTTGACTGTGGTCGCCATGGATAGGCCTTACGTGGATGCGGGACCGTTGACCTGGCTGTCGGCTTCCGCACAGGTCGGCCCTGGTGTTGGTGGGGGTGCTGCGTCGTTGTTGGTTTGGTTGTTGTGGGGGCTTCAAGCTGCGGTGGGTGATGTGCTTTGGGCCGCCAAGTTGATGGGGGTGCTCGCAGGTACAGGGTGTGTGGTTTTCGCCACGCGGGCTTTGGGGCCGTGGGCCGGTCTTTGGCTTTTGGGGCAGCTCAGTTTGTTGGGTGCAGTGGCTGCTGCAGATCCGGGGTTGGTGGTCGTGATGTGCTTGATGGGGGCCTTAAGTTTTGGGCTTCGCGGAGGTGGTTTTACGGCGGGTGTGTTCGCTGGCCTCGCGGTGGGTGCTGGGCCATGGGCTTGGCCTGCTATTTTGTGGGTGGTTTGGACCGCCCGTCAAAAGATCAGAGTTTTGCTCAGCCTGGCCCTTTTGATTGGTATGTGGCACCGGCTGGGCGCGCCGGTGATCCCCGCGTTTAGCCTGCCAAGCGCTGTGAGTTTGGCCCCATGGGAGCGTGTGTCTACCCTGGGTCAGTGGGTGGTCCTCGGGGGCCTCATCGCTGTGGTTTTTGGCTCAATACGTCGCGCACGGCCGCCTCAGATTTTGTTTGGATTCGCTTTGTTCAGCTTGATTGGAGCCCTCTGCATACCATCCACACCGGCCCCATTGCTGCATATTCAATTTGCGCTCGTCTTGGGTCTGGCGCGTCTTGAGTGGGGGCGGTGGGTGCTGGCAGGGGCGCTGGTCAGTTTGGGGTTTCAGCTCGACGAGGTCATGACCCCAACTCAATCCGAGGTCGGTCGAGCCCAGGTGATACGCGGCATGAGCGGCAGGCCCGGCTCGGCGATGTGTACCACCGAAACATTTGTGCGCCCATCCGCTTCGGGTTGGCTCGTGCCCTGTGTGGGTATCGTGCATCTCGGCCTTGCCCCCACGGCGATCCACCCTGAAGATGTTTTGGCCGGGGCGAGTCAAGTGGGTGCGGATTGGTTCGCTGTCGAGGAGCGGGCGATATTGTTCACCTACCCTTGGCTCCAAGATTTGTTGGAGCCGCCCTACCCCGCAGGATTCTCTGTAGAGGTCGAGTCGCAGGGTTGGCGTGTTTTTAAGCTCGACCGACCCTAAAATCGGCTTGTGAGTGGTCCAGTGCCTCGTTAGGCAATCGTCAATGGAGGTGGCCGTGGCCGCAGACGACTTAATCGATATGGAAGGAACCATTGAAGAGGTGTACCCAGGCGGGACCTTTTTGGTGAAAACAGAGCACGGAAACTCCGTGCAAGCACACTTGGCTGGGAAGCTTCGCCGATACCGCATTCGTGTGGTGCTGGGCGACAAGGTGACCGTCGCGGTGAGTCCATATGACCTCACCAAAGGCCGGATCACCTTCCGTCACAAGTAGGCGCTTGGGTTTTTAGCTCAACAGCAAATAGGCCCGGATTTGATCCGGGCCTATTGTCGTGTGTAGAGGGTGGGCTTTGTGGGCCTCAGGCGTACATGCCATCGATGATGTCAGCCCAGTTATCGTAGACGATCCGTCGTTTTATCTTCATGGTCGGCGTCAGTTCATCATTTTCTTGGTCTAGCTCTCTGGGGAGAATACTAAACTTCCGGATGTGTTCCACCCTGGCGAAGCGTTTGTTGATCTCTTCGATATGGGCAGAGACCGAGGCTTCGAAGGCAGCGGTGTCGCCGGACTTCTCAGCCAACATCTCTGGGTTGATGGTCATCACGGCAGAGAGAAACTTTCGGCGGTCGCCGATGACGACGGCCTGGCTGACCGCTTCATGCTCCATCAAAGCGGCCTCGATGTTTTTCGGGGCGATGTTTTTGCCGCCTGCGGTAATGATGATGTCTTTTTTACGCCCGGTGATGGTCAGGTATCCGTCGGCATCAAAAGCGCCCAGGTCGCCAGAGTACAGCCAGCCATCAGCATCGAGTGTGGCGTTGGTGGCTTCTTCATCTTTGTAGTAGCCCAAAAAGACATTGGGTCCGCTCACCAAGATTTCACCATCCTCGGCGATCTTGACGTCGACCCCAGCCAGGCGGCGTCCAACGGTACCAAAGCGGGTTTGGCCCGTAAGGTTGAAGCTGGTGGGCCCGGTATCTTCAGATTGGCCGTAGACTTCCAAGATCACGACATCGAGGCTGGCCATAAACTTGAGTACATCGGGAGCGATGGGGGCTGCCCCACTCACACAGATGCGGGCATTTCCCATACCAATGGCTGGCTTGAGCTTAGAAAAGATGAGTTTATTGGCCAACTTGTACTTGAATGCCAACAGTCCGGTGATGGGCTTGCCCTGGCATCTGAGGTCGGACACCTTTGTGCCAGTGCGTTGTGCGAAAGCGACCAGCTTGGCCTTGGCGCCTGTGGCGAGCTTGAGTTTGCCTGCCACCCCAGCGTGGAACTTCTCCCACACCCGTGGAACACCAAAAAATATAGTGGGTTGCACCTCTTTAAGGTTGTCGGGCATCTTCTCGATATTTTGAGCAAAGTAGACCCGAGCGCCAGTGGTGATCGGTGCGTGCAAAGTGAACATTTGCTCGGCGATATGGCTCAATGGCAGGTAGGACAGGCTTGTGTCGAGATGGGTTTGGCCAACCACATCGCGTGCTGCCTCAGCGGTCCAAGCGAGGTTGTTATGGCTGAGCATGACGGCTTTGGGCGGGCCGGTGGTGCCAGAAGTGTAAATGAAAGTTGCGGGGTCGTTTGGCTTGAGAGCCGCCACAGAATCGTCGATTTTGGAGGCCTCGACCGCGTCGCCGCTGGTCAGGAAGTCTTCCCAGCTTTGGGTAAGCGCATCGTCGATGTTCAGTCCTGACATCAACACCACCCGTTTGAGGTGTGGCAATTGATCCCGTATGGCGTTGACCTTGTCCCATTGAGTTTGGGTGTCCAGCAGCAGGATTTTCGCCTCGGCGTGGTTTAAAATATAGGAGATCTCTTCGCCCGAGCATGTTTGGTAGATACCTGCTGGTATGGCGTTGATACACATCGCACCCAAGTCCATCTCGCACCACTCTGGGCGATTGTTGCCCAAAATGCAGATGACATCACCGCCCTCGATACCAAAGGCGAGCAGTGCTTGGGCTGCACGTCGCACATTGAGGGCGTAGGTGGCCCAGCTTGTCGGGCCCCAGTCCGTCTCGCCGCGCACAAAATAGGCGGGGTCATTGGGGCGGGTTTGGGCTTGGCCAAACAGGCGGGCG
>OBJC01000073.1_pt1 | contig 20203 bp, 18 predicted proteins | sample 1481521 | NCBI WGS metagenome assembly OBJC01 (sample SAMEA2341961, study PRJEB22496) | metagenome | biome: marine; feature: hydrothermal vent; material: water | place: Pacific Ocean | collected 2011/2012 | reverse complement strand
GACCTGGTGCTATGTCCGCGGCGCTGGGGGCGTAGGACCCCCGCTCGAAAGAGATATTCAGTTGATCGTCACGGTCCCAGAGGGCTGGGTTTGGTTTATTCCTCTCGACGATGAGCGAACCTCCGTTGGCATTGTGGCCACAGATGGTTTGCCAATCGCCGAGGAGCAGTTTTGGGAAATTCTGGCCAAGACCACCCTGCCGCTCAATGACTTCACAGTCGAGGCCGGCCCCCGTGGGCAGCCCTTTCATCACATCAAAGACTGGTCGTATACCCATCGTCGCTTTGTGGGCGATGGGTGGATGATGGTCGGTGATGCTGCCTGTTTTACGGACCCCATTTTAAGCGGCGGGGTGGATTTTGCGATTCGGGGAGCGGCCAACGCGGCGATAGCAATTTTACGAGGAGCCGATGCCAAATCACTTGAGTTTTATCAAAGCCAATTACGCCGAGAGTTCCGCGCCTATCTGCGGTTGGCTAGGTATTGGTATGCGAACAACCGCGCGGTCGAGGGGCTGTTTTGGGAGTTGCGAAAGCTCATCGAGGTGAGTGCCATATCAACGCCGCTTCGGGCTTTTGTGTATATCACCAGTGGCGCATGTGATGCCGACGCCCACTTTCACGTTTTCACCCTGGCCCAAGAAGAGAAAATCTTCAAGCACCTGGGAGTAGATCCTTCTCGGCTGAAAGATGCATTGCGCCGAGCGAAAAGGCATAAAGCCCACATCAAAGTCGACCCCACACCAGACGATTTACACGATGGCTGACTTAGTCGTCTGAGCCTGTATCGTCGTCGGCGCTGCCCGTGTCATCGGCGCTGCCCGTGTCATCGGAGATGGCTGTGTCGGCATCGGCATCAGCATCAGCGTCAGCATCAGCGTCAGCATCAGCGTCGGCATCAACATCATCTGGCCGGCATACCCCGTCATCATGATATGTCCGCCCTTCTGGGCAAGGGTCTGCAGAGTCGACCGCTGGGGTTTTGGTGTCACCACCGCATCCCACAATCAACACTGCACCACAAAATAACAAAGCCAATCCACGCATCACATCTCCTCCCCAAACCGGGCTGCAACCCCGCAGCTAACCCAGTTTGCCACAAAACTCCGACTTTCACTCCATAGTAGTGACTCAAAGATCGCATGAAGCTGGGATTCACAACAACCCCGTCGCCGGGTTAGCCCCTGCATCAACGCTCAGCCCTGAGGAAAAAGATGAGTACAGAAAAACTCCAAGTCAGCGAAGAAGATTCCCGAAAAGTAGCCGAGGCTGCCCGTGAATCCACCTGGAAGAAACCCAGCTTTATGAAGGAACTTTTCCTCGGAAACTTCCGCTTCGACCTGATTCATCCGTACCCAGAACGCACCGAGTGGCGACCTGAATTTCAAGAATTTTTTGACAAACTTCAAGTCTTCTTACGAGACACTTGGGACGCTGTTGAGGTCGATCATACTGGCGAATACAATATGGAGCACGTGGCCCAGCTCGCCGAAATGGGTGCATTTGGTATGAAGATTCCCACCGAGTACGGTGGACTTGGCTTTGATCAACTCGAGTACGCTCAAGTGATGGAATTGCTCGGTGTCGCAGACGGAAACCTGACCGCTTTGTTGAGCGCTCACCAATCCATTGGCGTGCCCCAACCACTCAAATTGTTCGGCTCCGATGAACTCAAAGAGAAGTACCTGCCCCGTTGCGCCAAAGGTGAGATCAGCGCCTTCGCCCTCACCGAGCCCGAGGTTGGCTCTGACCCCGCCCGACTGACCACCGTCGTCGAGCTCTCAGAAGATGGAAGCGAATATATTCTGAACGGCACCAAGCTCTGGTGCACAAACGGTACCTTGGCAAAAATGCTCGTCGTCATGGCCAAAACTGCCCACAGCGGAAAAATCTCGGCCTTCGTGGTCGAGACCGAATGGGAAGGGGTCGAGGTTATTCACCGCTGCCACTTTATGGGCCTTAAAGCGCTCGCCAATGCCGTCATCACCTTCACGGACGTGCGGGTGCCAGTCGGCAACCTCATCGGTAAGGAAGGCCGGGGGCTCAAGATTGCGCTCACCACCTTAAACGATGGACGCCTATCCATTCCGAACACTTGCGTGGGCACATCCAAGAGCTGCTTAAGCACCGTGCGCAAGTGGTCTAAGATGCGGGTTCAGTGGGGCCTGCCCATCGGCAAGCACGAAAGCATCGGCCATAAGATTGCCTTCATCGCATCCACCACATTTGCAATGGAGTCCATCGTCAAGCTCACCAGCTACTTGTCCAATGATAAAAAACTGGACCTGCGCCTTGAGAGCGCTGCGTGCAAAGAGTGGAACACCTGCCAAGGTTGGGACATTCTCGACGAGACCATGCAAATCCGAGGTGGCCGGGGCTACGAAACCGAAAAGAGCCTCAAAAACCGCGGGGTAGACGCGTGGCCAGTCGAGCGCCTGATGCGGGATTCCCGGATCAACAAGATTTTCGAGGGTTCCTCTGAGATTATGCACCTTTTGATGGCCCGCGAGGCCGTCGACAAGCACTTGTCCGTCGCTGGCGCCATGGTCGACCCCAAAGCAACCATCGCCGACAAGCTCAAGGCATTGCCGAAGATCGCCCTCTTTTATGGTTGGTGGTACCCCACCCGCTGGCTCAAGGGTTTGTTCACACCCAGCTACCTCAGCTACGGTCGATGGGCCGGCCATCTCCGCTTTATCCATCGCACAGCAGCCAAACTCGCACGAGAAAGCTTCCACGGCATGGTGCTCTTTCGCGAAAAGATGGAGCGCAAGCAGGTCTTCTTGTTTCGCCTCGTCGATGTGGTCAACGAGCTCTTTGCCATGACCGCGTCGATCGCCCGGGCCATCGCCCTCGAGAAGCGCAATGCCAAGGGTGCCGCAGCCGCTGCAGAGCTCGCCGACATGTTCTGTGCCAACAGCCGCCGAGTGATCGAGGACCGCTTTTACCAGCTTTGGAATAACGATGACGATCAAAAGGTCGCCATCACTAAGCGGGTCATGAACGACGAGTTCCTATGGATGGAAGAAATGGCCCAACTTCTCGAGCCCGTGGCCTCAACAGACAAAGTACAAGCGCCCGCAGCAAAATAGGACCTGACGCAGCTCAGCCTAAAACAGGTTGAGCTGCGCCCAGGTTAAAGCGCCAAATGCTTTCCGTCTTCGCCGCCATCATCGCCCTCGTCATGGGGGTTGCAATCGTCCCCGTCACCCGAGCGAAGCCCGCTTGGATGGCTGCCCTAGACGGCTTTATGTTGGTCGGTGTGGGTGGCGTCTTGGTGATGGGCTTGCTGCCTTATAGCTTTGAGACCGCCGGTTGGTGGGCCATTGTGGCGGCCGCGATTGGGGCTGGCCTGCCCGCATTGCTCGAACGTGGCCATCACCACGATGAACACACCCACGACTCCATCGCCTTTTTGTCCATCGCCGCCCTCGGACTCGCCGTCCATGCATTTTTAGACGGCGGCGCTTTGGCCGCTCGACAAATCGACGACGCCAAACACACACGCGCCCTCGAGCTTGGGGTCTTATTGCACCGACTGCCCATGGGGATAATGCTCGGCATGCTGGGGGGCACCAACCGAATGCGCCAGGCTTGGATAGCCGCGGGTGTTGTGGCCATTGGGACCATCGGCGGATTTTTGATGGGGGTTTCAACCCTGCCATTGCTTGGGCTCAAAGGTCTAGCACTCTTCCAAGCGCTCGTGGCCGGCACCCTCGTTCATGTGATTTACACCCACAGCCCCATCCGAAGCCCAAGCGGCCATCGCCGTGCCAACACGATTGGCATGCTCGGCGGCTTACTCTTCTTGGCCGCGGTAGAGAGCCTGCACCACTGAGTCGAAGGTGTGGTGTTAAGCCCTAAATCGCGACCCTTTTCACAGGAAAACAGCCATGTCTTCATACAGCCCACTCACCGCGCCCGTCCCGACTTCGGATCTGCCGAAAGGCATCCCGTACATCGTCACCAACGAGGCCGCGGAGCGCTTCTCCTTTTATGGGATGAAGGGCATCTTGATCATCTTCATGACCAAGTACATGCTGGATGCACAAGGCGTCGCAGACTTTATGGGCCCCGATGAGGCCAAAGGCTACTACCACCTGTTCACCTCGGCGGTGTATTTCACCCCCTTCTTTGGCGCGATCATCGCCGACGCATTTTTTGGAAAGTACAAAACCATCCTGCTCTTGTCGGTCGTGTACTGCTTTGGCCACTTCGCCCTCGCCCTCGATGAAACCCGAATGGGCCTCGCGGTTGGGCTCGGCCTCATCGCCTTGGGTTCTGGTGGTATCAAACCCTGTGTGTCCGCCCATGTCGGCGACCAATTTGGTAAAACCAACGGGCACCTACTCGAACGTGTTTTTGGCTGGTTTTATTGGGCCATCAACCTGGGCGCTTTCGCATCGACCTTGCTCACACCCTGGCTGTTGGCCAACTACGGTCCCCATCTCGCCTTTGGCATTCCCGGTGTCTTGATGGCGATGGCCACCGTCTTCTTTTGGATGGGCCGCAAGGTCTTCGTCCACATTCCTCCTGGCGGCGTGGCGTTTTTAAAGGAGACCTTCTCGAAAAAAGGTTTGGGCTCATTGGGTCGCCTGTTGGTCATCTACGCTTTCGTCGCAATGTTTTGGGCTCTATTTGACCAAACCGGGTCAGCGTGGGTGCTTCAGGCCGAAAAATTAGACCGAACATTTTTGGGTGTCGAGTGGCTCCCCAGCCAAATTCAGGCCATCAACCCCATCACCATTTTGGTCTTCATCCCGATTTTCAATGGCATCTCGGCCCTCAAGTGGCCTGGGCTGTACACCATCATCAGCCGCACTTGGGCCCTCACGCCCTTGCGCAAAATCGGCATCGGCTTTTTTATGACCGTGCCCGCCTTTTTGATTCCGTCTTGGATTGAAAGCCAACTCGCCGCTGGGGTTGAGGTCAACATCGCCTGGCAATTATTCGCCTATGTGGTGCTGACGGCCGCAGAGGTCTTTGTGTCGATCACCTGCCTTGAGTTCTCTTATGTTCAGGCACCCAAAAAGATGAAGTCACTGGTCATGGCCTGCTTTTTGATGAGCGTGTCTTTGGGCAACATCTTTGTGGCAGCAGTAAACTTCTTCATCCAAAACGAAGACGGCAGCTCAAAGCTTTCTGGTGCTGACTATTACAACTTCTTCGCCCTGTGCATGCTCGCGACAGCCATCATCTTCATTCCCGTCGCGATGGGCTACAAAGAAGAGCGCCATATGCAAGACGAAGAAGGTAGCGACGACGACGGCGCACCCCCCATGCCGCCTAAAAAGACCAGCCTTTTAGGTGCCGAGACTGTCTCCGACGAGGCCTGATCTTACTGAACATAGCCCAAGGCCCGCAGCTGCTCTACGGCCTCTGCAGGTACAGCCAGGCTCTCGGTGTGGCTCACATCGGGCATGGCTTCTCGCGCCCGCTTAAGCAGCGCTGCGCTCGGCGCCCCCTTGGGCTTGGTCATCGACGGGTCGGCCTTTAAATCAAAAACCGCAGACACACCGTCATCCCGAATGAGCACTGCTGTCTCACCCTCTCTGAACAGCCGCTGCCCTTGGGTGAAGGCACCGCCAACATTTTTGGCGAACACGGGCATGGGCCAAGCCCGAGCAAGGATGGGGCCGCGTCGTTTTTTACCGCCAACAACGGGCAATAATGAGCCGGCCAGATCCTCTTCGATCCCCGAAAGCTCAATCAAGGTTGGGTACACATCTCGGAGGGACACCGGTGTGGACACGCGCAGGCCCGCCTCAAGCCTGCCAGGGGCGGCGATGACCAACGGTATGTGGGTGACCTGCTCATAAACCCGCAACCCATGCCCTATCAGACCATGCTCCCCCAAATATTCCCCATGATCACTGGTCACAGCGACAATCCCATCACCGTGACCATTGGCGTTCCAGGCACCAACAAGCTCCACCATCGCCCGGTCTAGGCGGAGCATTTCCCCGTCATAGAGGTCGCGAATAAATTCAAGATCTTCAGCGTCGAGAACCAACTCACCTTTGGCGAAGGCCTCCTCACCGGTGAGCTTGTCTGGTGAAGGTCGCTGATTGAGTGCCAAAGCTGGCGGCACACGCCCGGCGCTGTAGCGGGCCACCCATCCATCGGCATCGGCCTCTAAAAAGCGTGCCTTATGTTGACGAGACCACGGAACCTCCGGTGATAGCGCATAGGGCGCATGAGCGGCCATGAGGTTCACGAATAAAAACAACGGGCGTGGGTCGTTATTGGCCAACAAAGCCTTGGCCTCGGCCACCACCACCGCGTCTTGCTTGAGCCATTCCGCACGCTCAAAACCTCGGGTGAGGCCCAGCTTGGGGTCGAGTAAACTGTTGGAGGCCAGAGACACCGTCCGGTAGCCTGCGGCCGAAAACCGTTCGGCCAAAGTCGGCAAATCCGTCCGCATCGGCGACATGCGCCAATAGCCGGTGCTCGGATCAACTTCATCGGAGGCGTCCGACCAATGGGCACCACTGACCCAGGGGGGCTCGCCTGTGAACAATGCCGCGTGACTGGGCCAAGTCCAAGTGCCAGAGGTGGTGACATCTTCAAACAAGACACCGGCCGAGGCGATGGCATCAAACTGAGCCGAGGTTGGGCGGGTGGCACCGTAGACACCCAGCCGATCGGCCCGCACGGTGTCGAGCACCACCAACAACACATCGGGTCGGGGGGCTATTTGAGTGGTACAGCCGCAAAGAACGGCCAATACTGTCAGCCTGCTGAGGCTCATTCTTCGTCGATGGTCGGTGAGCGTTTGAGCACACGGGCGATGAAGGGCGTGGCGATCACCGTGACCAATATTCGGGCTGGTTGACTCACCTTCGCCGCCACCCACGCACCGAATAGCAAGCCGCCGGTCGCCGATGCCCCTTCGACTTCAACCCCTTGCTTGATGGCGATAACATAGCCGATGAGCACCATGGCCCACAGGCTCAGATAGGTGCCCATGGCAACCTTTCCGTATTCCTTTTGAAGGCGTTCCCAGCGTGTTTTCAAACGATTCCATGAAAGCATTGTGGACCCTCACCCGGCAAGGGCGCGACGGCAAGGGTTACAGCAAGTCGATGAATGAAAAGCCTCGGATTCTGATCATGGGTTGTGGCGGCATCGGCGGGGTGCTGGCCGGCTGTTTGGCTGCCGACAACACCGCCCAACTGCAGGTGGTCTCGTCCAACCCCAACATCACAACTGCCATTCAGGACGGTGGGCTGGAAGTAATTGCCGCTCACGCTTCGTCTGTGAGTCACATTTCGATTTCAGTTGATTTACCGCCTGGACCCTTCGACTTCATCTTGCTGGCCACCCAACCCACTCAAATCGAGGACGCTGCCCGTCAATCTTTGGCATCCCTCAGGACAGATGGGTCGATGGTGGTGCTCGCCAACGGCTTGTGCGAACAAAGGGTCGCAGCCATCTGCGGGCCCCAGCGTGTGATCGGCGCCATCGTCTCCTTTGGCGCCACCGTGAGGGGGCATAATCGTGTGGAGCGAACCTCATCTGGCGGTATCACCTTGGGACATATCGATGGGCCCAAAACCCCAAAACTCGACAGCTTGGCCACACTTTTGGCGGGTGTGGGCACCATCGTTATCACCGACAACCTTCAAGGTGCGCGCTTTAGCAAGCTTGCGCTCAACTGTGCTGTGACCGGGCTTGGTACCCTTACTGGGGCCACCCTAGGGCACTTGCTCACCAATGCAAACACCCGAAATTTGGCCTTGGACATCATGAAAGAGACTGTGGGCGTGAGCCAAGCGGCAGGGGTTAAACTCGAACCCATCGGCGGCACTTTTGACCTCAACTGGCTGGCAGACCCCAAGGCCAACGCCCGCGGACCCAGCCACTGGCTCAGACACCTGCTGCTGTTGATGGTGGGCTTCAAGTATCGAAAGCTACGCTCCAGCATGCTTCGAGCCATCGCCAAAGGCCGCGTCCCATCTGTGGATTTTGTGAACGGCGAGGTGGCCACTTTGGGCAGGCGCCATGATGTATCCGTCCCCTTAAACCGTGAGATCACATCGATGATCCACCGAATCGGAACAGGAAAACTCCAGCCAGACATCGGGCATTTGAACACCTTGCAAGCCATCCGCACCCATCGGGCTAAGGCTTCGTTGTGATGAACACCCTATCGATGCTGTTGCTAATCTTCGGTGCGGGCGGCGTGTTGCTCGGACTCGCTTGGTCGGCGATAGACGGCGCTACCCGGATCAATCTCAAACCGGCGATGGTCGGCATCGTGCTTTTAGGCTTGGGCGTCGGCATCCCAGTGGGCAGTCTTGGTGACACCAACAACCCACCACCGCCACCCGAACAGCCACCCGAACAGCCACCCCCAGGTCAGCACCCGGGCTCGCCCCCAGGTCAGCATCCGGGCTCGCCACCGGGCCAACACCCACCCCCTGGCTTTGGGTACAATCTTGGCCCGCAAGCCCAAGATCTCAGCCTAGACCTCGCCCCAAGCATCGTCACCCGCGCCCGTTTTGCCTGCCAAACCGACAGTGCAGGCAAAGGCTTATGTTGGGGCGAGCCCGTCCCCGTCCCTGAAGCACCGATCGCAAAGTTTGTCCTTGGCCGAGAACACGGATGTGCCCTGCTTCAAACCGGTGCACTGTCTTGTTGGGGAGAGGCACAGCTCGGGGCAAGCCGCCTTAGCGCACAGCGTTTTATCGATGTGGCCGCAAGCTTAGAGACCATCTGTGGCATCACGGCCCAAGGCGCTCTGCATTGTTTTGGAGCCGACGCCGGCATGCCAGAACCGGGTCTTCGGTTGACGGGTATTTGGGGTGGAGCCAGCCACTTTTGCGCCCTCACCGAGTCTGGCGGGGCACAGTGTTGGGGCGATAATTCCGAGGGTCAAAGTTCAGCGCCCAAAGATGTGGTTTTTGCTTCCTTGAGTGCTGGCCATTTTCACAGTTGTGGGCTGGATAACAGTGGCGAGGTCCACTGCTGGGGCCGCGAAACCGAGGGCCAGACCAGACCACCAACCCATCTGCGCCTAAACACAATTTCTACAGGCTGGGACCACAGCTGCGGCCTCGATGCTCAAGGTCAGGCCCACTGCTGGGGCTGCAAAGCCCGACATAACGACCTCTTGATCGGTGATGCTTGCTCCCCGCCGAAGGCATCTTTGACTGCCATCTCAGCAGGGGATCTGTGGCGGTCTTGCGCCATCACTGCGCAAGGAGAGACGGAATGTTGGGGCGGGATGACCCGTATCGGGGGGCCGTCATGACTGATGTCACCGCCCGCGAAAAAGCCCTGGCCTTGGTCTTCGCCTTGGTGTTGACCGCCACCTTGATCGAGCTCGGCTTTCGGGTATTCGGACCCGAATACCACAAGTTCAACAATATGCTGGCGGAATATCCGACCAATCCGCGAGGCTATTTTGACCTGATTCGCGCTGATGGTGGTGAGGATATCTACGGCATCCGCATGAACGCGGCCCAAGGCTTGGGTGGGCGAATTTCCGCCACAGCACCACGGGGTACCAAGGCCAGGATTTTAGGCCTCGGAGACTCTCAGGCCCAGGGCCAAGGGGTGCGTTTTGAAGACACCATGTACGCCCAACTCGCCGCCTTGATTGGCCAATCCCACCGTCCGACCACCATCAAGAATGTGGCCGTGAGCGGCTACGATTTGGATGAAATCTCCGCAAGATACGCTCTCGAAGCGCGAGACCCTGAGCAATACGACCTTGTGATCTACGCGATGGTCCTCGACGACTTCGGCCTTGAACGCACAGAGATAGATGGGCTGGATTTTATCCAGTTTCAACCTGGATATACCTACGATACATGGCGAGCACGAAGTGCGACTTATAACTTTTTTGCCCACATAAAAGAGCAGTGGGAACTCTCAGAAAAAACAACTCAATCCTATATAAACAGCTTTCAGGGGAGCAACCTTTCTGAGCGAGGTGACAAGCTCAACACCCTCGCAAAAGCGGTAAAAGCTGACGGTGCTGAGCTGGTGGTTGTGGTCTTGCCTTTGCTTTATGACTTCGAGCACTACCCTTTTACTGCAGTGCATGAAGCCTTGGCCCAGTTGAGCCAGAAAAATGACATCCAAATGGTCGATGCACTCGAGGCATTAAGGGCTCAAAAGGCCAAAGATTTATGGGTTCACCCCATTGACCATCACCCGAACGAAGTGGCCCATCGCCTGGTGGCACAGGCCGTTTACAGCCACCTATTGGATCAGGATTTACTCGGCCGGCCATCGAAATAGCAGCCTGTTCAAAAAATCAAACCCATATAGGGCCTTAAGAGGCTATAATCGCTCACACGGAGGGCTATTCCATGAGCCGATTCATCTTTAGTTTACTGTTCTTGCCTCTGGTTATCGCCTGTGATGGCAAGGTCGATGACACTGCGATCACGATTGACGCCGATGCCGATGCCGATGCCGATGCCGATGCCGATGCCGATGCAGATGCAGATGCAGATGCCGACTCAGATGCCGACTCAGACGCCGACTCAGACGCCGACTCAGACGCCGACTCAGACGCCGACTCAGATTCAGACTCAGACTCAGACTCAGACTCAGACTCAGACGCCGATGACACCGGCGAGCCCTCGGGCAGCCTGACGGGTTCGCTCGAATACACCGCCGTCGGCCCAGAGGGTGCCACCAGTTGTGACCAAACCATCGCAATCACCGGCACACCCTTCACCGGTGATTGCCCGACCTGCTCCTTTGCCTTCCGCATCGAGGCTGAGGTCACAGACGATCGCAGCACTGGTCCATGTTCACCTCACCCACTCTTGAGCCTGACCCCCTTCCCATGGATGGACGAGCTCATGCTCGGCTTTAGGGAAAGCTATTACGGCTATGCCGAAAACGTCTTGCTCGTGGGCCTCTCGTCATCCTATGGGTACGAAGACGGCGGCTACTACGACGGCGGCTACTACGACGGCGGCTACTACGACGGCGGCTACTACGACGGCGGCTACGACGGCTACCCCGAAGACGGCTACACTGACGACGATGGCGCACCGCCTCCATCTAAAAGCTACGGCTACGGCTACGGATACGGATACGGATACGGATACGGATACGGATACGGATACGGATACGGATACGGGTACGGGTACGGCTACGGATACGGAGAGATGGTCGAGTGGGTTCCAATTGCCTTTGATCTGCTGATGGACATCCCCGATGCAGACCTCAGCGAGATGCCATCCGGCTCAGCCACGTTCGTAGACGGCGTCCTCAACTGGACATCGACCTACAGTAGCTGGACCTACGCTTCCGCCTATGTCGACCCCTTCTGTGGATATAGCGGCTACGGCGGCTACGGCAGCGGCTACTACGACGGCGAGGGTGCCGAACCTGCCAAAGGAAAGGGCAGCCACCCAGAATATTATGGCGGTGACATATCGGGCCCTGCCACCGGATTTACAGGCGGTAGTAACCTTCCTTGCGTCGCAGAGACCTACGAGGATTATCCCGACGGCATTGACATCGATGACGACTGGGGAGAAGAGACCACACCAGGCGAAGATGACGAGGACGTCCCAACCGTGCCACCGGAAGAGCCCGATGGCTCGGAGTTTTATGCCAGTGATCTGGTCGATATCTGGTCCATCAACCTCAACGCAGGTGATGAAGTCGTGGTCACCGTCGACACACTCGACGCCCTGACCATGTTCGATGCATATATGCTCATCACCGGGCCCGACTATTGCCCCGTCGCTTATGCCGACGATGACTTTAGTTGCACCGAGGATTATTTTGAAGGATACGGTGCCTGTCCAGGCGTTGAGTTTATCGCCGACGATGACGGTGTTTACCACATCATCATCTCCGCTCTCGAGTGCGCAGCTGAAGAGGCGACCTACCAAGTCGGTATCGATGCCGCGACCGACCCCGGCCTGAGCTTGGTGGCCGACAACGTCGAGCCATACACGATGGTCAGCACGGCCCACACCGTTACCGGAACAGCAATCATCACGGATTGAGCGCCCAGCATGAAGTTCCTGCTCATCGTCATCCTTGCTGTGTCATGCGCCGAAAAAAGGCCCGACACAGGTGAACCCGACAACCCAGCTGCGCAGACATGTGCCGGAGAGGGCGAGATATCGCTTCAGCTTGGGACCGGTGCGGGCAGTGAGTTTTACCCCTTAAAAGATGGCGACTCTGTCGTGCTGGATGTGGCACCCCAAGGTGGCTTCGGGGTCTCCATCCGCGCCTTAACAACCGGACTGCTCGCAGACGATGTGGTGAACGTCAACCTGCTCACGGAGATTCAGAGCGAATCCAGCGGGGAGTTTCTCAGCGAAGGCATCATGCTATTTTGCCAAGATGATGGCCACGGAATGCTCTGGGGTGTGGTGGTCGGATTTGACCCTTCTGTCTTTCCCGACAATGACGCCTTGCTCAGCCTAGACGGACAGGCCGCGGACCTCATCGTCGAGGTCACAGATGTGGAAGGAAGGCTGGTCTCCACCCGCGTCACTGTCATCATCGAGGCGGGTGGTTGAGCATGAGGTTTTGGCTCCTGATGGCCTTGGGCATCGGCTGTGACCCAGACAAAATCCCCACGGTACTTGTGGGTGAACAATGTCTGAGTTGCCACGAGGGCGTCGAGCCCATTCACCCCAAAGGCGGCGTGAAGGCAACCGACTGTGTGATCTGCCACGGCGGCGACCCAAAAGGGACCACCATCGGCGCTGCCCATGTGGCCATTCCATTGGATTGGGCCGAAATCCGAGGCGATGGCTTGCCCGGGGCGCCCGATGGGTTCATCAAGGACATGGCCCCAGACCAGCTCGACCGCATCGACCCAGACTATTTGAGGTTTATCAACCCCGGCGACATCCGTGTGGTGGATAAAACCTGCGGTACCTGCCATGCCGGCCATGCTGCCACCGTCAAAAACTCAATCATGACCACCAATACCGGGCATTATATGCCCACCCGGTTTTTGGCAGGCCTCCAAGACCGCGATGCGATTTATGGCGCTTACGCTGCCACCGATACGAGCTTTGACCCCACCATCGCCCACACAGTGCCTTCGATTATGGCCTTGAGACCTGCCGGAAAAGAGACTTTTAAGGCAGCCTTCGACGATGGCGACATGGCCCTTGTCGAAGAACTCGCCTACGACCACTACCTCGCTAAATCCTGCAACACCTGCCATGCCGCGGGGTATCCCCGAAACAACAGCCCTCATCTATACCGGTCAACAGGCTGTACATCATGCCATATGGTTTACAATAAAAATGGCGTGTACACCGGCGAAGATGAAGCCATCTCCAATGCGGTCCCCGTTTACCCCGCAAAGCATGAAATCACCACGGCCATCCCGACCGAACAATGTGCGACCTGCCACTTTCAAGGGGGCAGAATCGGCTTGTTATTTCGAGGTATTCGCGAGGGTGGATTCGGGGATGCCCCCGAACACGCTGAGGTGTGGGCAGAGAGCGCCTATGGGCACGCGCCCGGCTACTACATCCTCGACGAAGACACGACCAACGATGTGGACGAAACCCCGCCCGACTTGCATTACGCTGCCGGATTGGACTGCGTAGACTGCCACGTGGGCACCGAAGTCCACGGAGATGGCCGGATTTACGCCACAGAAAAATACCAAGTCGACATCAAGTGCGAAGACTGCCACGGAAGCCCACGACAACGGGTATTACCGGCGGCCGATGGGGCTTATTACACATCGACCGGGCGCAAACTGCCGCAACTCACCACCGGCGCAGACGGCTCGGTGATTTTGATCAGTAAAATGGATGAAGCAGAGCACGGTGTGCCCCAACCCGCCGATATTTTGGCATCGGGTTCAGCCTCTGAGGCCATGCAGCGCGCCATGGGGCCAAACGAAGACGATTGGAGCCACACCGACTCGCTCACCTGCGACACTTGCCACAATAGCCACCAACAATACTGCCTCGGCTGCCATGTCTCTATAGACACCCGCTTGAGTCAGGTCGATTATCAGACCGGCCACAAAACCGTCGGCCTCACCCGAGGCTCTCGGGGGTCCTACAGTTTGGACAGGCTTCTTTTATCGATGGCCCCCGACGGCCGCGCCCAGGCGACCGCACCCTCACAGCAAGTCCAAATGTCGGTCATCGACTTCGCTGGTGAGCTGCTCTTAGGGGGCGTGGTCGGAGCGGGTACAGACAGCGCAGAGCTTGGTAAATTCCGCGAGTCATCGACTGGAAAACCGAATGTAGGATTCTCGCCATTCTTCCAGCACACCAGCTCCGCCAAACCTCGCAGCTGCGACACCTGCCATCGCACCGGTGACAGCACCGAAGAAATGGCGAGGGTCAAGGGCGTATATGGCTACGGAACCGGCGAATTTATGCTGGACAATCCCCATGGGGACCCTGTCGACGCACTTCAGTTTTTGGACGAGGCCGGCAACCCGATCACCGACTGGGTTCACGCAAACACCGGCCCATTGGCACCCGAGGTCCGCGAACGGGCCCTTGGGGTGTTGTTGAGCCCAGAGGACTATCCATGACACGCATGATTTTGACCTTCCTTAGCCTCGCTGCCTGCAGCCAGGCCAAGCACCAAGAGACCGCCAGCCCCGACACCGCCGACACCGGCGACACCGGCGAGGCGACTAAAGAACCCACCACGGACTGGTCTTTATTGGCCGACAATGTGGGCCAAGGCGCACTGTTGGGCGCATGGACCGGCCAAGGCATCACCCATATGGTCGGCGGCGATATGCACGGCGGACCTGGACTTCGCGTGGCCTACGATGGTGAAGCCCTGTGCATCGAGGCCAACATCACCGAACGGGCACTGTGGTGGATTCACGGCGACCAACCCGACCGCTGGGTCGCTGTGGGAGAGGCCGGCACTGTGCTTATCGACAACAATGGCGCACGAACAAGAATGGATGTTCCCACCGCGGCCACCCTGTATGGGGTGTGGGTGAGCGGCGACACCATTACCGCCGTGGGCGGCGTTGTGGCCGAATCGACCGGTGAGGTCTGGCAGCACGATGGCAGCACATGGACGCTTCTGGCCGGTGACCTCCCAGGGGTGGCCTTTAAAATCTGGGAAAGCCACATCGTGGGCGCCAACATCTCCTACATGCTTCAGCCTGATGGCAGCCTGATTGATCGGGGCGATGCGGGCCGTTTGCTTACGCTCAGAGGCGACGGCGAAGTCATCACTGCAGTGGGCGGGGTGTCATCGTCGCTGATCATGCAACAGACTGATCTCGGCTGGACCGAGCTTGATTCCGCCGGATTGGGTCAACCCTTAAACGGTGTGTGGACAGCACCCGGTCAAGACATCTGGGTGGCCGGAAACTTTGGTACCACCGCACGGATTGACGCTGAGGGCATCCATCAGCCAGACTGGCCCGTCACCAGCAACCATTTTCATGCGGTATGGCCACACGCTGAGGACGAACACCTCTTTATCGGTGGCAATTTCATGAGCACCGGAGCCAATTTTGGCACCATCGCACGCTATGGTAAATCCAGAGAACCGGCACAAATCACCGAGGTTTTAGCGTGCGAATAAGCCTGTTCATCTTGACCACCGCCCTTGCATGCGGAGAAAAATCCAGCCTGGGTGATGGCCCTGGGGATAAAAGTGATGCCTTAGGCCTTGATGGCCCGTGGACCCTCGTGACAGATACCATCGAGGACGCAGTATTGCTGAGCGCGTGGTCCGATGGCCCAGTCTTGCGCATTGTGGGCGGTGACTTGGGCGGCGGCGAGGGAATCATGCTTCACGGAGACGCTGACGGTTTGTGCATTGAGCGCCAGGTGACCGAGCGTGCCCTGTGGTGGATTCATGGCACCGCTGCCGGTGACTGGGCTGCTGTGGGAGAGGACGGCACCGTGCTGCGCTCTATAAGCGGTTCGCGATTTAGGATGGACGCCCCCACCGACGCCACTCTTTTTGGGGTTTATGTCTATGGCGACAGCGTTATCGTGGCCGGCGGCCATGTGGGTGCTGGGCAAAACGATGGAGAGATTTGGCGGCACGATGGCGAATCATGGGCACCATTAGCGATTGGGCTGCCCGAGGTACTGTTCAAGGTTTGGGGCCATTGGTTTGTGGGGCAAGATGTCAGCTACCGCCTAGACATGGCCACTGACACCCTTGAACGCTTTGATGTGGACGGGCGCTTGCTGACCGTCAGGGGTTTTGACGACGACGATGTGTGGGCCGTGGGCGGGCTCGTCTCTCCTCTGGTGATGCATTTCGAAGGAGATGCCTTTGTACCGGTCGACACCACTGGACTGCACACCGCCATTAACGGGGTGTACACCGATGACGAGACGGGGGTTTGGATCGCAGGAAACGATGGCACGACCGCACAACTGACCGACGAGGGCTGGACACAACCCGCAAGCCCCATCACCACCGACCACCTCCATGCTGTCTGGCGCCATAATGGGGCCACATGGTGGTTTGGTGGCGACCTGTTTCGGACTGGAAACAACCACGGCACCATTATTCGATACAGCGAAGATGGCCGGGTGCCCGAGGTGAGCGACTGTGCGGACTAAAGCGGGCTTTCAGTCGAACATAGGCCATGAAAAATGGTTAAGGAAAGGCCCATGTCACGGTTTTTAATCATCCTTCTCTGCCTTGGTTGTGCCAAGAGTACAGCCCACACCGACGCCTCCGGCGACTCCCCCGACGATTCACAGCCCGATGACCCTTGCACCCTGTGGGACAAGCCCCGCATCGAAGTGGGTCACGGTGAGTTGGCGTTTGAGTCGCTCGACGAAGCAGGCGACACAGATGTTGAGTTGATTTATGGTCCCCAAGGTGGCTGGCACTCCACCATCGCAATCCGCGCTTGGGGCCTCGACACCGCCACCAATTACCGTCTGGTTCTCGGCGGCATCATCGACGAGGTCACCCTCGGTGGTGGAAATCCTTGGGCTCAATTCAAGTGCAACAGGGCTGTGGGCGCCTTGGAGTACACCGGTGGACTGCTGATTTGGGAGTCCACCCCACCAGAGCTCGAGCGTAAAACCGCCACGGTCGAGGCCTGGCTTTTAGACCCCACCCGCGAAGACCCCGACCATCCGAGCCAATCCCTGGAAATGGCCTTTGGCTCTGCCACTTTTAAAATCTACGACCCCAACTTCGAGTAAATCATGCGCATAGCTCCTCTCTTTTTAATGATCGCTTGTGGCGGAAAAGACACCGCAACCCCCCCCCCACCTTTCTCAGGCGACGACTCCGGTGAAACCGCGGCCGACTGTGAAACACGGGAGTACACACTCCCCTCAACCCGCGGTGAAGTCGCTGGGGTTTGGGACGCCGCCCGAAGTCGGATGGTCTTTTTTGGCGGTGACGAGGGCATGCCCATCGATTGCATCCCAAAGCCTGTATTTCTCGCTGAGACATGGGCCTTTCAACCCGATTGCAACAACTTCGAGCAGATCGCCAAGACCGGCGACAAGCCCCATGCGCGCATCCGTCACGCCATCGCCATGGATGAAGACCGAGGCCAAATGTTGGTCTATGGTGGACGCTTCCGTGACGGCCCAACCGGCGATTACACCCTGTACACCGATATGTGGGCTCTCGACTTGGCGACCGACACCTGGACCGAGCTTCCATCGGAAAATGCACCCACTAAACGGGTGACCCACACCATGGTTGTCGCCGGCGACCAAGCCTTGGTTTATGGGGGAAACAGGACCCAAAGCTCCACTTATTACGTGCCGATGGCAGACTTGTGGTCTTACGATCTCGTGGGCCATCAATGGGAAAAACTCGACGACGACACCCCAGCTGGTGCGCGGCTATTCCATGCGGCGACCGTCTCTGATGATGGGGCCACAATGTTCGTATACGGCGGTGCCGACGCAAACGCTCTATTTGGACCATTCTTTGCGGATTTGTGGGCTTATGACGTCGCGAGTGCAAGCTGGACCGAGCTTCATACCGGCTCGTCCGGCGCACCGATGGGCCGCATTATGCCCAACTTACTCTTTGACGGGGCCCACAATCGATTGCTGCTTTTTGGTGGCCATGACGACGGGAACCTGGGCAATACCAACCAGGTCTGGGCCTTCGATCTCGACGCCAACACCTGGTCCAATATCGAGGCGGGCGACGCTTATGCCAACAGCGCATTTGGGTTTTGCGACTTCCCTGCCGACTTTGTAGAGGTCGACACCGAAGCACCAGAGCGCCGGTATTTTGGTGCTGCCGCCATATCCGACGATGAATTGCTGATCTTTGGTGGCAAGACCGACTGCGGTCAAATCAACGATCTCTGGGGATGGGACCTAAGCGAAGGCGCGTGGTCCGAACGTTCATCTGCGACCTTTGGTGAGGTTTGCTTGCGGGCATCTGCCGGTGACTGTTCCGCGCTTTGCTACTGAGCGGATGTCACCGCAGCCTCTTTCCGGCAGCGGTGACTTTTTAGCCCAATAAACTACTTGGCTGCGAGCTCAACAGTTCGGTTGAGGGCTTGGTCTAGGTCTGCCCACAAGTCGTCGACATCTTCGAGGCCAACGCTAAGGCGCAGCAATCCTTCGCCGATGTCCCCTTCGCGTTGGGCCGCCTCGCCAACAATACGGTGAGTCAGACCGGCTGGATGCTGAATCAAAGAGTCTGTAGAACCCAAGCTGACCGCGGGTGTGAACAGGCCCACAGCGGCCATGACCGACTGCGCTGCGTGGTAGCCATCGATGAGATCAATGGCGATCAAAGTCCCGGGGCCCTTCAGTTGCCGACCGAGCAGACCCTTTGGGTCGCAACCTGGGGCAGATGGATAGCGAACCCGAGAGATGGCGCGATGGGCCAACAATCGCCGCACCAAAACTTGGGCATTGGCTTGGGCCGCACGCACCCGCACCGGCAAGGTTTGAAGTCCGCGATGAAGGGTGTAGGCCGCCATCGGGTGGAGGTTTGCGCCAGTCAGAATCCGCACCTGACGAAGTCGAGCCGCCCAAACATCATCGGTGGCGATAACCCCTGCCATGACATCGCCGTGGCCACCCAAAAACTTGGTGCCAGAGTGTAAAACCAGGCGGGCACCGTGCCGAGCTGGCTGCTGCAGCACAGGTGTAGCGAAGGTCGAATCGACCATCACAGCCACATCGCCGGCGGCCGCTACGACAGCCTCAATGTCCACCAATTGCAGGGTCGGGTTGGCCGGGGTTTCACAGATCACCAAAGCGGTGTCTGGACGAATGTGTTCGCCCACAGTGTGGGGGGTGGCCCAAGACACCTCGAGCCCCAGCAAGCCCGAAGCCAACAAGTGATCCGTACCGCCATAAAGTGGACGAACGGCCACCACATGTTGTCCAACCATCTTGGCTGCCAACAAAGCCGCTGTCACCGCTGCCATTCCAGATGCGTACGATACCGCGACCGAGGTGCCCTCAAGCTTGGCCATGGCCGCTTCAAAACGGGCGACGGTTGGGTTGTGAAGACGCTGATAAATACTGCCGCCGGCTGGAAGGCCGCCTGCGGCCATCGAATCGATCGATGCTGTGGCCGCGCTCAGGTCGGGGGTGCGGTAGGTCGTGGACAGGTCGATGGGCGGCACGTGGGCTTGGCCCAGGTTGTCACGACCACTGTGGATGGCCAATGTATCTGGATGCATATCGAACCTCATACATAAAATTTGTTGTTATGCAGTATATGATTCGATTATTTTAAACACCACCGAATTGAATTGGGATTTTTATGAGTAAAACACGCCTAGACCGAATCGATGCCGCGATTTTGAGCGCCTTGCAGAACAATGCGCGGATCACCAACCGTGAGCTCGCAGGAATGGTCGGCCTGGCCCCATCGAGCTGCTTGGATCGCGTCCGGCGGCTCACCGAAAATGGTGTGCTCACAGGATACCGCGCCACCATTGATCCCCAGCAGGTTGGGATCGGCCTACAGGCCCTGGTGGCCGTTCAGTTGGCCAAGCACTCTCGTGACTTGGTGGAGGGCTTTCGTGCCCACCTTCGTACCTTGACCGAGGTGATCTCCATTTATCATATGGGTGGAGAAAACGACTTTTTGGTGCATGTGGCTGTAAGAGACGCCAACCATCTGCGTGACCTGGCCTTAGATGCCTTCACCACCCGAGAAGAGGTCTCCCACATTCAAACTTCGCTGGTCTATGAGCATCTCCGCGCTCAAGTGTGGCCCAACTATGCGGTAATCAATTAACTATCGTGTCACAAAAGGTGGCTTAAGACCGGCCTTATCGTCCT
>OBJC01000072.1_pt1 | contig 20456 bp, 9 predicted proteins | sample 1481521 | NCBI WGS metagenome assembly OBJC01 (sample SAMEA2341961, study PRJEB22496) | metagenome | biome: marine; feature: hydrothermal vent; material: water | place: Pacific Ocean | collected 2011/2012 | reverse complement strand
AGCCCGTCGTCAATCAAATAGGACGACTCACCGGCGCGACAAGCCACTAAAATCTCGTCATAGCCGTCACCATCCACATCGCCGGCCGACACATCCTCTCCGCATCGAGCACCAACCACGTTGACAATAAAGCGCAAGTCTGCGTCGCCGGTCGGGCTCGCAGAATGGGCGCCCACCATGCCACCGGGCTCACCGTGCCACATGTAGACCGCACCTGATTGATATAGTGGTGTGGCCTCATATGAGCTGCCGACAACCACATCGCTTTGGCCGTCTCGGTTGTAGTCCAAATTCGCCACCGCCCGATAGCCCAAAACATCGGCATCGCGATCGGTAATCACGGCCACAGCTTGGTCTGTGCTGACATCGCCATTTAGGCCGCAGTTGCCCTCGCCAGGGTTGCTCAAAATATCGCCATCGTCGCAGTCGCCGAGGGTTTCGGCTGTGTAATACCCACTTGGGCCACAGGTACACACACGGTCATCAACCCCATAGCCATCGCCATCAAAGTCGTAAAAATAGCTGACGCAGCCGAGCGCCCCTTGCTCATCGGCCAAACCATCACAGTCATCATCGATATCGACAGTGGCGCAGCTTTCGACATCTCCTGGACTCACTGCCGGGTCAGCATCATCGCAGTCTTCGGTAATCCGAGATGTGTAAACACCGCTGAAATCGGCCTCACATCGGCACTCAGAATCCAAGCCCACCCCATAGCCATCACCATCTTCATCGGAGAAAAATACCGTGCAATCACTGGCGTCGATGTCGTTATTTGTGCCCGAACAATCGTCATCGAAGGTGGTCAAACAAGACTCTGGCTGGCCGGGGTGCACACCATCACGGGTGTCATCACAATCACCACCCATCGGCGAATACCCCTCGGGCTGCATGCAAGCAGATACTGAAAAATCATCAAAACCGTAGCCATCGCCATCGGCGTCTAAAAACCAATCGCTGGCATCAAGCGCATCTGGGCCGTCGACCGACCCTGAACAATCGTTGTCGATGTCGTCGAAACACAGTTCATCGGCGCTGGGGTGGATGGCGGCATCCAGATCATCGCAATCGCCCATTGCCGTGGCATCATAAGGCTCGATGGCCTCACATATACATCGGATGTCATCGGTGAGCCCATAGCCGTCTTCGTCGACATCTCGGGCAAACACAACACAGCCAGAGGCACCCTCATCGTTGTTGTCCCCATCGCAGTCATCATCGGCAAAGCTGCTGCAATCTTCGAGTTGGTCGGGGTTGACGGACGCCAGGGTGTCATCACAGTCATTGCCCATGCGCGCCGTGTAGCCAGAGCTCAAGTCGGGCAAACATTGGCATTGACTCAAGGCATCGGCACCAAAGCCATCGCCATCGCCATCGTACCAAAACATCTCACACCCCACCGCGTCGACATCATTGGTTTCGCCGTCACAGTCATCGTCGAGGGTGGGCGTACCGCACAACTCGTCGGCGCCGGGGTGGGTGGTTGCGCGGGCGTCATCACAATCAGAGGCATCGGCCACAAAACCCTCGGGTTGCACACAAGCCACCACAGGATGGGCCTCGCCACCAAAGCCATCACCGTCGGCATCCAAGTACCAACTCAAAGCGTCGTCGGCGTCGGGCTCGTCGATGCGGCCATCGCAATTATCGTCAACCCCCACGGTCGCACAGCGTTCGGGTGCAGCAGGGTGAATCAAGGGGTCGGTGTCGTCGCAATCATCAAAGCTGGTCGCATGGTCTGGGGGGATGACGCACGCTTCGGTGCTCATGTCGAGATTGCCGTGACCATCGTTGTCAGCGTCGACGAAGAAAATCAGCTTCACACCATCGTCGATGATGCCATCACAGTCGTCGTCGAGGCCGTTGCATGCCTCAGGCTCGCCCGGATTGACCGCAGCCAACCCATCGTCACAGTCGCTGGCGTTCAACACATGGCCATCGGGCGGCGCACATTGGGTCATCACCACGCCGCCTGGGTCGCCATAGCCATCGCCATCAAGGTCTGGGTACCACTGGCCTTCGCCGCTCATGGCAGGGTCATCATCGTCGATAAGCCCATTGCAGTCGTTATCGATCCCATCACACAACTCGGTGGCCCGAGGTGACACATCATAATTATTATCGTCGCAGTCACCGCCGTCGAGCACGTAGCCAGCAGGACGGTCACAACTGACCAAAGTGTCGTCATCTACGCCATAGCCATCGGCGTCAACATCGTGGTACCAGGTGGCGGCGTCTAATAAATCACCCGCTGCTTGGCCTTCATTTATTTCGCCATCGCAGTTTTCATCGAAGGGTGCGCAGCTCTCATTGGCGCCGGGGTTGATGGCTGCGACCGAGTCATCGCAGTCTCCACCCACCGCCGAAAATGCCGCAGAAGGGGCCTCGCAGGCCACGACAACAAAGTCATCGGTGCCAAAACCATCGCGATCGCCATCAGAGAACCACTGTTTTGCGTCGTCTGCATCGGCTTCATCGGCATCGCCATCGCAATCGTTATCGATGCCATCGCACACCTCGGAAGCACCTGGAAATGCGCGGGCTTCGTTGTCATCGCAGTCACCATCGAGCTCGCTCACGCCATCGCCATCAAAGTCGTGACCCGGGTCATCCAAAAAGCCACGTTTTGGAAATTCGGGAGTACAGCTGGCCAAGATGAGGCCCATCAGGCCCAAAAAGTAACGATATGTCATCGGCATCACCATCCTGTCACAACAAGCATGCCGCCAAGGTGTTTGGCGCCCCCAAATGGAATCCATGTGGCCGCCACTCGCTCACCAAAAAATGGCAGGTCATCATATTGAAGCCCGACGCCGCCGGCCAAGGCAACCAAGCCGCCCACGGTCACCCATCGCCCGATGCTCATGCGATCGATGGCCGCGTCATACTCGATTTTGTTTCGGCTGAAATCCGCCCAAGCCTCTGCACCTTCGGCCTTTCTCGCCGCGGCAGACGCCTGGAGCCAACTGCTTGAGGTCAACAACATGCCCCCAGCAGAGACCGACAACCCTGCCCACATCAGTGTTCGACCTGCGACCAACCTTGTGTTTCCACCGGTTGAAAATCCAGAAGGAATCTTCAATTCCTCCCACGAATCGGTGCCCACCCGATGAGACACCAAGACGCCATTAATAGAAAAATAGACCACCACATCGGGGTCGTACAACACCGACAGGACCACATCAAAAATAGGCCGCTTTTCTTCTTGGGTCGACCAGATGATGGCGGCTTGAGTCAGGGCCGAGGGCACAATGAGGCGTGGGTGGCCCGAGGGGTTTTTAGAACTGGTTTTGGGCGATTTTACCGTGAGCCAGTGGCTGGTCATGGCTTGGCCCACGACCTGAATCAAGTGGGCGCCTGGACGAAGGGAGATCAAGCCGTGAGCGACGTCTAGCCGCCGGCCATCGACCCAAACAAAGCCGTCTTCTGGGATGGGCGAAATGTCGATTTTAATGACCGGACGCTCATTGAGCTGTAAGGCCACCGCGTCAAAAACAGGGCGGGCATCGGGCGGAAAGTACTCATCCCACACCAGCTCTGGGTCGATGGAGAATGCGATATCAAAGGCTTGATTCGTCCGCTCTTTTTCGCCAAACTCAAACGCTATCAGACCTTTTAAATAAAATAGGCGACTGATTCTTTGGGCATCTGCGGGGGTTGACAAGCAACGAATGGAGTCCTCTGCCACCTGAACATGGGCGAGGGCTTTTTCATACTCGAGATAGGCCATCGCCCGTTCAATTCGGTCGACGGCTTCGCGAAGGTTGTGGTCGGTTGTGGGTGGCCCATAGCAACTTTCGACGCGACCACCGCCCAGCATCACTGCGGGCTTTCCGCGGACCAACTCAGCGATGGTCATCACCCGAATATTGGCGACATCGTGCTTGGTCGCTGCGGCACTCTTGGCCAACAAAACCCGGGGGTCTTCTCCGGCGTGCAGCACAGGTACCGCAGCCTGGCAAAGAGATGAGAGCACCATCAGCAAGCCTAAAATCACCCTTCACACTCCTTAAAGTCAGAAACAACCCTTTTCGGGTTTAGCATGGTCGAAACCTTAGCGGGCGTCCAATGCTGCGTTGAGGGCTCCCACATCGCCACCGCCCGTCGATACCACGAGAACGACTTGAGCCCGGAGCCTTTGGCCTTGTGTCAGGGTGATTGAATTAATGGCATCGCTCAGCGGGCCAACATCACCCATGGCCGCGGACGCTGCGAGGCTTGCGACGAATGCTTTTCCGGTGGGGTCTTGGTCGAGAGCGGCTGCCGACCGGTGTGCTTGGGGCCATGCCCCGGTGAGTGCTTGGGCCAAAGCCAAGGGTGCGACCAACTCAGGCGAGGCCGCGCACCCGGCATTTAATGCTTCTTGGCCCACCCGTACCGCAGCGACTGGATCGCGTCGTTTGAGGTGAATCCGGGTGATATTAAAGCAACTCTCTTCGAATGGCATGGGCGGCTGAATCACCGCCTCGCGATACCAATATGCGGCGTCATCATCGCGGTCGTGGTCTTCGAGCCAGCGGGCAAGCGCACCTTTTGCGTAGCCCGAAGGCGCCCGGTCGATGCTTGCAGTCCATAGGCGCTCATCGTCGCCCCACACCGGCACTTGCCTCATCGACAATCCACTGAGCCAAATCAGTACCACCCCAATCAAAAGATGGGGAACTTTACCGCGCCGGGCCACTGCAGCCACCGCCCACGCGATACCGACCATCGGCAGGTACAAATACCGGTCCACGATGGCCCCCACATGAGCGACCGCCGCCCACGCGGGCAAGAGACCCAATAGCGCAAAACCCAGTCCGGCCCGCGCGAGAGCCCCGCCAAAAACAGCCATCACGGCCAGTAAAACAAGCGCAAGTGCCGCACCCAACCACGGTATGGCCGGCAACCACGCGAAGTGAATCACAGGCGCGATGTCGACGGGCCAAACGAGCTTTTCCAAGTAAAACGCGAAGGCGGGTGCCCCCACAGCTTTTAGGTGAGCCACATCCGCTTGGGCCGGCCAACCCACACCCGCAAGCGCACGGCACCCAAAGGCTATTCCAAAACCACTCAACACCGCGATATGTGAACCGACTCGCCCCCAGCCACCCCACCGGGCCTTGGCGGCAAAAGCGAGTAAAACGGGTGCAAAGACCACATTTTCTTTGGACAACATCGCAGCGGCGGCGGCGAAAGCACCGGCGATCAGGGCTTTTCGGCTGGGATTTTTGGGGCTCAACAAAAGCAATGCGCCCAGCAACCAGGTGACCGCCATGGGGTCGTTGCGGGCGGAGACAAACCCCACAACCTCGAGTTGTACTGGATGAAGCGCGAACACGGCGGTGCCCAATACCGCTGCGCGCTCGTCTTTGAGCACCCGTTCAAGCAAGCGAAGCAAAAGGAGCACCGCCGCGATGTGCCACGCCAAGTTGTGCAGATGATGAAACTGAGCGCTGAGCCCTGCCACCGCACGGGTGAGCGCCAGGTCGATGACCATCAATGGCCGGTAGTAGCCGGGGTCGGCGTCGGGGACCGGGGTGCCATGCCACAAATCACTCATAAACATGCTTGGGATGTTCAGGAGTGAACCTGTGAGTTGGTTTTCGAGCACCAACAAGTGGTCATCCCATACAAAATCACCACCCATCAACGGCATGTACACCGCAAAAATGGCGACCAGCAGCAAAATGCGCGCCAAGCGAGGGTTTGAGGAGTTCATGGCCATACTTTAAGCGATTTGGGCCACAAGGATTTCCCAGGGTGTGTTTATAAAGCCAAGACGGACAAAAACTGTCCAGGTTTGGGCTTGCCTGGAATTATCGATGAAGTATACTGAATGCATGTTCAGGTACCTCGTTGCATATGCCCCCACCTTTAGACTCGACCGGTGTGGGTGGTCCCCCCATCAATCTGCTGTCTTGGTCGCAGAACAAAAAAATGCACTGCGGGTTGTCGCCGCCACCCCCACCGCCATCCGTGGCGGAATTCGTCTGGGCATGAGTGTGGCTGGAGCCCGTGCCCGATTGCCTCAACTGGAGACTGAACTGCTCGACCCTAAGGCTGAGGCCGCTGATCTTGAGGCACTGACGGCTCAACTGTTGCGGGTCTCCCCGTCCATCGCAGCACTTCCACCCGATGCTGTGGTGGCCGAAATATCCAGCATCGCCAGAGACACATCACACCGCAGCACCCACGAACACAGCTTGATGGAACGGGTCCGCGACCGCATGAAGCACCTCGGCCACATCGCTCATGTTGTGGTTGCCGACGACCCCACCACCGCCCGCTGTGTTGCCGAGTGGCAGCGCACCTCCACCGTCATCCCCACCGGCCAAAGTGCAACCGCACTCGCACCGCTTCCCCTCGCAGCCCTTCAACTTCCACCGCGCTCACACACCTTGCTCGAAAGCCTGGGCATCCACACCATCGGCGCGCTTTCAGCACTCCCGCCTGCGGCCATCACCGGGCGATTCAAGCCCGCTGTGATCGCCGCTCACGCCTTGGCCTGTGGTGCCATTCCAGGGCCACCCCTCACACCCTGGGCTGAGGATGGTCCCCCCAGCCTCACCCAGGAGCTTCCCTCCCCGGTCGCCGAACTCAACGCGCTCTTCTTCGTGATCGGCGCCATGGCCCGAGACATCTCGGCCCGGCTGACCGCCTCGGGCCAAGCCATCACCCAGGTTAACCTCAGTTTCCGCCTTGATGGCGGGCGCCAGCAATCATTGGCCCTGCGATTGGGGGCCCCAACCCGAAACCCAAGCCATATCCTTAGCCAAATTCGGCATCGATTGGAGCGTTTCAAGCTGGGTGCGCCGGTGGTGGCGCTTACCCTCTCCACCAGTCAAGCCATTGATTTTGAAGGCCGTCAAACCGACTTAAGCGACCCAAACCGTCGTAATGAGGCCCTCGAGACGGTCAGCGCACGGCTGCTCGACGCCCTCGGTAGCCGAAGCGTCACCGGTGCCCGCATCACAGCGCGTCATCGCCCAGAGGGGGCCTGGCGCCCGGTTCCCTTTGGCGTTGCAGTCCCCAATCACGTCAGCGCTGCATCGACAGCATTGGCCGAGACCCACAGCCCAGACCCTGTGGTGGCCTGGGAGGGAAGCCCTGAAATCCTGGCCCCTGAGCGGCCGCCCATCTTGCTGGTACCCCCCACCATTATCGAGGTCGAGCGAACAAAAGAGGGCCGATTAACTGCCGCCCATATCGACGGAAGATGGCACGAAATTACGCGAATACTGGGTCCTGAACAACTGTCTGGAGAGTGGTGGCACCATCCTTTTCAGCGCACCTACTGGCGGGCAACTTTAGACGATGGGCGCACCGCATGGTTGTACAGTGAGCACGGCCGATGGGCACTTCATGGGTGGTGGGACTGATGAGTGCCGGCGCCGCAGAACTGATATGTCGCACCTCATTTTCATTTCAAGAAGGTGCGAGCAGCCCAGAAGAGATTGTAAAGCAAGCGGCAAGCCTCGGCCTAAGCGCTGTGGCCATCACCGACAGAGACGGGGTTTATGGACTGCCTCGGGCCCACAAAGCGGCTTTGGCCCTTGGGGTGCGCATTCTTCCCGGCGCATTGCTCACCCTCACCGATGGCCCCGGTGTGGTCTTGCTCGCCCGAGATGTCGGCGGCTGGTCACAGCTCACACGGCTCATCACCGAGTGTCGTAAAAATATGAAAAAGGGCTGGGGGCAACTGCCATTGCAATCGCTGTTGGCGCGGGCTTGTGGCTTAGAGGCCATCTTGGTCGGAGACTGGACTGCCGACCGAGCGGGGCTTGTTCGAGATGCCATGGGCATTCATGTCTCATTGGCCCTCACCCGACGACTCGACAGCCACGACCCTGCCCGATGGGACAAAATCGCATTGCTCTCCGCACGCACACAAATCCCGATGGTTGCCACCTGCGATGTCCAGATGCACAGCCCACAACGGCTACCTTTGCAAGATGTGCTCACCTGCATTCGTCGAAAATGTACCATCGACCAGGCGGGCACCACCCTCAGCCCCAACGCCAGTCGCCACTTGCGAAGCCCTACCCAGATGGCACGCATGTTCGCAGCCGCCCCCCAGGCCCTCGCCCGAAGCCTCGTCATCGCCGAACGCTGCCAATTTTCCTTGAGTGATTTGCGCTATCTTTACCCCCGCGAAGTGGTCCCCGAGGGATGGACACCCATCACGTGGCTGAAAGAAAAAACCCGCGAAGGCTTGGCGTGGCGCTATCCAAACGGGGTCGCGTCGCATGTTCAAAATCAGATAGAGCACGAGCTTCGGCTCATCGAAAAACTGGATTTTCCAGCTTACTTTTTGACCGTTTATGATGTGGTGCGATTTGCCCGAGATCGGGGAATCCTATGCCAAGGACGAGGCAGCGCGGCCAACTCCGCGGTCTGCTTTGCACTGGGCATCACCGCGGTCGACCCAGCCTGCTCCAGTCTGCTTTTTGAGCGCTTTATTTCCGAAGAACGCGGCGAGCCCCCAGACATCGATGTGGACTTTGAGCACGAACGACGAGAAGAGGTGCTTCAGTATGTCTACACCCGCTACGGACGACACCGGGCCGCCATGGTGAACGAGGTCATCTCCTACCGGCGGCGCTCGTCCATCCGCGATGCCGGAAAAGCGCTCGGACTCGATGCCGACCAAGTCGACCGTATGGCCAAAGGTGTTCACTGGTTCGACAAGGCCAAACTCGACGAAGCAAAGCTTATCAAGGCCGGGCTCGACCCCAAAGACCCTCGCGTAAAGCATGCACTGACCATCAGCGAAGCCATGCGTGGAATGCCACGCCATGTTGGGATTCACACCGGTGGATTCACCATCTCTGATGGGCCACTCATCGATTTGTGCCCCATCGAGCCCGCCACCATGAACAAGCGAACGGTCATCCAATGGGACAAAGATGACATCGACATTGTCGGATTTGTAAAGGTAGACCTGCTCTCCTTGGGCATGCTCACCGCCATCCGAAAATGCTTTGACCTGGTCAAAAAGCACTGGGGGAATGCGCTTTGCCTCGCATCCACACCGAACGACGACCAAAAGGTCTACGACATGCTGTGCAAGGCCGACACCATGGGGGTTTTCCAGGTCGAAAGCCGGGCACAGATGTCGATGCTACCCAGGCTCAAGCCCCGATGTTTTTACGATTTGGTGATCCAAGTCTCCATCGTCAGGCCAGGCCCAATCCAGGGCGGCATGGTTCATCCATATCTTCGACGTCGACGGGGTGAGGAGCCGGTCACCTATGCCCACCCCAAGCTCGAGCCCATCTTGGCCCGAACCCTCGGAATTCCCATCTTTCAAGAGCAAGTCATGGCCATGGCCGTCGCTGTCGGTGGATTCACGCCTGGCGAGGCTGATGCCTTGCGGCGTGCGATGGGCGCGTGGCGAAAGCAGGGCACATTGGGTCCATTGGCTGAGAAATTGGTCAATGGCATGAAGAAAAATGGCATCACCGATCAATATGCCAAACAAATTTGCGAGCAAATCCGCGGCTTTGGGGAATATGGATTCCCTGAATCTCATGCGGCCAGCTTTGCACGACTGGTTTATGTATCGGCTTGGCTAAAATGCCACTACCCCGCTGCGTTTTGTGTGGCCCTGCTCAACAGCCAGCCGATGGGGTTTTACTCCGCCGGCTCTCTTATCGACGACGCACGCCACCACGGTGTCTTGGTCCGACACATCGACATCCAACACAGCGATCATGACAACACCCTCGAGGCTTATGGTGAAAATCAGTGGGCCATCCGAATGGGACTCCGACAGATTCACGGCCTCAAGCGAGCAGCAGGGCTTCGCATCCAAATGGCCAGGAAACACGAGGACTTTCAATCGATCGCCGACCTTCAGCAGCGGGCATGCCTCGACCGTGGAGATTTGGCCCTGCTCGCCCGTTCAGACGCGCTTCGCACCATCGCTCCCAATAGGCGCCAAGCCCTGTGGTCTGTCCAAGGACTATATGAACTGCCCCTATTTCGGGGCCTAAAGCGACCCGACGGCGTTCGGTTGGCACCACCGAGTCCCACCGATGAAATGCAAGAAGATTACCGCACCCAAGGGCTCAGCTTAAAATACAACCCAATCGGAATGGTTCGAGAGCGCTTGGTGAAAGATGGCTTTGTCTCAGCGGCCCAAGTTCGAGACATCCCTGGTGGTCGCACCATCCGTGTGGCCGGAATGGTGGCCCATCGCCAACGGCCGCCAACGGCAAAGGGCGTTGTCTTTATGACCCTAGAAGACGAAACCGGCCTTCTCAATGTGGTCATCAAGCCCCACACTTTTGAACGTCAACGTCAAATCATCGTCGAGAATAACTTACTCGAAATCACCGCAACAGTTCAACGAGACGGGCGCTCAGTCAGCCTTCTTGCCTCACGATTTTCAGCCCTCGATGCACCCAAACCTGAAAAATTGACCAGCCGTGACTTCCGATGACTTGCTACCATGGCCCATCATGAACACAAATACGCTCATCATCGCCCTCTTCTTGACCACGGCTTGTGGCGCCAAAATGACGTCCAGCGATGACGATATAGACGACACCGCACACCCCCAGGCCATCGACTCTGGTGACATTATCGCACCGCCAGAAGACACGAGTGGTCCGCCTCCGGTACCCGTCGACATTTCCGAAGACCATCCGCGCTTGTTTTTTTCGCCCCCAGACCTACCGAGGCTTCAAGGGCAAATCTACGATTACGACCGGGTGGAACTGGTCAACCGCTGGGATGGATTTGTATCTGACAGGCGCGATATCGCTACCCTGCCTCTGGCCGAGGGTGTTGCTGCCCCAACCACCGACGAAGCATGGTCTGCCCTCGCAGCCCCCCTGCCCAACCTGGCCATATACGCACTCCTCACCGGAGACGAAGAGGTCCAAAGTCAAAGCCTGGAGTGGATGCGCCGGGTCGCAGCCCTAGAGACATGGGGCATGGGCGACATACCGGCCATCTCTCAAGGTACAGCGGACACCCTGCAAGCCTTCATCACAGCCTTCGACATGCTCCACACCCGAATCGAACCCGCTGAGCGAAACATATTCCGCGGGAAAATCATCTCCAACGCGAGCGCCCTCCAGGCAGCACTCTCCAACCCAGCCACCCCCGATTGGGCCAAGCAGTGGAGCGGTCGCGATGGTCAGGTGGCACATGCAGCCCTGTTGATGGCCGGGCTCACCCTAGAGCATGAACACGATCGAGCCCCGCAATGGATCGACACCGCTGAGCGTTTCGTCGACACCAGCCTCGCCGGCTTGGCCCGTATCCAAGATGGAAGCTGGCCAGAGGGCCCAAGTTTGGGCAGCGAAGCCCTATCGAGTTTGTACCAGAGCATCTTTTTGCTCGACCGCCACTATGGCCTCGCGCTCGCAGACAACCCATGGCTCGCCGCCAGAAGTGAGGCGATGCTCAGAAGCGCGCGCCCAGGTCAACTCGCATTGCTCACCGTCGGCGATGGCGATTCGAGCTGGGCTGTGGGCCCGGTTCACCAAGCTTGTTTTGTGGACGGATTCACCGACACCCACCTTGCCTCCTGGATGAGCGAGCAACACATCCTGATCTCAGATGGGTACTCACGGGACAACACCCTGTGGCTAGAATTTTTATGGTGCGACCCAGATGTCACGCCCGCGGTCCCCACCGCAGATACCCCCAAAACCCACCACTTCGCTCAAGGCGGGACCATGACCTGGCATGATGGCTTCAGCGCGGACCAAAGCAGCATGGTGATGCGCGCAGGGGTGCCCATCGGCCAAGACACCTGGGCCGCAGTCGCCGCTGGGACCGAGGACACCCAAAACCTAGACCTTCGCCGTCTTCATCCCGATGCGGGCAGCTTTGGCTGGTACCCAAACGGTGTCCCAATCTTGGTCACCGGCCACACCCAAAGCCCAAAACGGACCCAAGTCGAGAACACCTACACATTTGGCACCACAAGCCCCATAAGCCGAGGCTGGAGTGCCACAGACCGCGAACATTGGTGGCCCTCCGCCAGCTTTCACACCGATGTGGGCGACCTGAGTCAAGTTGGACAACTCGGCGAATGGGACCTCGACTATGGGCCACCCAACGCCCTAGCCGATGCCGAGGCGCGCTTTGAGTTCAGTCGCACCAAGCGCGGAATCACCGTGATTGGCGCAAGTTTTGAAAAAATGTACCCCTCGGGTTTTAGCACCGACACCGGCGGCCAACCCCTCGGCCTACAGCGTTTGGCACGGTATTGGGTCATCCTCGATCAAGGGATTGTGCTCGTTTTTGACCATCTTCGACACAGCACTGACTTGTCCCATTACAGCCGATTTAGGGCCGCAAACGGCGGATTTTCAGTCAGCGGAACAGCCGGTACGGTTTATGGCGAAGACGGCAGCAGCTTTGTGGTCGACGCCATCTCAGGCGGGACCGTTTATGCCGACCAGCTCGTCAGCGATGTTCTCGACCCTGCCAGCACCTGGGTAAATCAACTCGTTGTGGTCAACACCGCAAGCACCGGCGCTCACCACCACCTCACGGTCTTGCGCTCAACAGCACAATCCGTGGTCCTGACCAGCTGGGCCCCCACCGAACAGGGGGTTGTCGCAGAGCTGGTGGTGACCGATGAGGGTGTGGCCACCCCGGTTTCTATACGCTTCGCATCCGGGGCAGAAGCATCTTCACGCCAGGCCTTTCTGGGTTTCGCTGGCTCAATGGGGATCACACAAAACACCGACACCGAGATTCGCTTCTGATCGACTGGACTGCCCCCGGCCACAGCCCTTAAGACACCGCCACTGGAGACACCATGGGACTCGACAACCGCGTCAACTGCTGCCCCGACGGGCTCGTCACCGATCGCCGCCGGCGCATCAAGGTTTTGGATTGCACCATCCGCGATGGCGGCATCTGCAACCAATGGGACTTTGACCACGCCCTCGTGCGGCAAGTTTTCGACGCACTCGCTGCGAGTGGCATCGACTATATGGAGGTCGGATACAAAACCCAAGACGGTGTTTTCGACCGCAACGCTGTGGGGCCTTGGCGCTTCTGCGAAGAGGCCGACCTGCGCCAAGTGGTCGAAGCCGGCCCAATGAAAATCGCCACCATGGTTGATGTCAACCGGGTCACCCATAAAGAGATTCCGCCCAGCGATGACACCGCCATCGACGTCATCCGAATCGCGACCTATGCCCACCAAATTGAAGACGCATTGACCTTGCTCGACCACTGCTTAGAGCAGGGCTACGAAACCTTTATGAACGTGATGGCGGTCTCCACGCTCTCACCCGACGAGGTCGACACCTTCCTGAAAAAACTGGCGGGTTCGGGCATCCACAATGTCGCAATCGTCGACTCTTATGGCGCCCTATACCCCTACCATGTGCGGTATTTGGTCCATAAATACATGAACTATTTGGGCGAGCAAACCAAGGTTGGTGTTCATTTTCACAACAACCAGCAACAAGCCTTTGCCAACTCCATCGCCGCCATCGACGAGGGCGTGGACTTTGTGGATGCCACCCTACACGGTATCGGCCGGGGCGCAGGAAACTGCCCACTTGAACTCCTTCTCTTTTACCTGGACAACCCAAGACACGACCCAAGACCCATCTTGGATTTGGTCGAGCATTTCGCGTCGATGCGTGAAGATCTGCGATGGGGCTATCACCTGCCCTATGCCATATCTGGATACTTCAACATTCACCCCCGCTCAGCCATGGACCGCATGGCACGAATGGACCGCTACCAGGTGCGTGAAATGTTTGAGACCCTCGCCAAAGATACATGAAAAAGCGTGGATGAGGCACAGCCCACATCCACGCTCATCCTTGGCCACCCCAGCTCAGCGCCCGGCGAGCCGCGCCTCTTGTTTGGCCGTCGCTCCCAAACGATCAGCCTTGGCGATCAACCGAGACAACTCACGAGCGTCTTTGCCCATTCTCACCGAGTCGACCAAAATGCCCAATTCCCCAAGGTCCACCTCGGCGGCGTAAGGACTCTGACGAAGCACCTCAGCCAAGGTGGCGGCGCAGTACGCCAGCTTCAAGCTATCCACCGCAGCATCTGAGTCTTGAGCCAAAGCCCGTGAGTCAAACTTAAACTCACGCTCCGAGGCCGCCTTGTCCGCGCCTGGCATTTCCCACCGCACCCGAACAGTGGCCAATGCTTGTTCTGCATCGGCACCGTCGGCCAAGATGACCTCATACAGTGCCGTCACAGCGTGGCCAGAACCCACCTCACCCGCATCAACCCGGTCGTTCCGAAAGTCCTTGTCCGCAATATCGCGATTTTCGTAGCCCATCAGCCTGTATGCGCTCACAGCCGCCGGATTGAAATCAACTTGAATCTTGGTGTCTCGGGCCACTGTGATCATCGTACCGCCAATCTTCTCCCCAAAAATACGATCCGACTCCTTTTGCGAGTCGACATAAAAGTTGTTGCCATCACCCTTATTGGCCAACTGCTCCATCAAGGTGTCACGATAGTTTCCTTGACCAAAACCGATGGTGGAAAGCGTGACGCCTTGATCAGCGTAGCCCTTGATCTGCTTGAGCATCGACTCCCAAGACCGAGCGCCCACATTGGCGTCGCCATCACTCAAGATAACCACCCGATTTTCTGCACCACGCTCAAACACCTCATCCGCCATTTCATATGCCAAGTCTATACCCGAAGACATCGCCGTTGATCCGCCCGATCGCAGGGCATCGATGGCTGCGTGGATTCGCGTCGACTCGGTCGCCTCGGTGGGCTCTAAAACCCGAGCCACACGCCCCGCATAGGTGGCCATCGCCACAGTATCTCCCTCGCCGAGATTATCGATCAAGGTGTGCATGGACTCTTTTGCAAGCCCCAATTTATCTGCCGACGACATCGACCCTGACACATCGACCAAAAAGGTCAAGTGCATGGGCGGGCGGTTCTCAGGTGCGTAGCGTTTAGCCTGAAGCCCCACCCGTAAAATATGATGCCCCTTCCTGAAAGGGTCCGCCATCGCCGCCATATGCACATCAAAGGGACCACGCTCTGGGGTTTGGTACCCATAGTCAAAGAAGTTCACGAACTCCTCGACCCGAACACCCTCCCACTGAGGAAGGACGCCACGATTGAGTTTGCTTCTGGCCATGGTGTAGCTCGCGGTATCTACGTCGATCGAAAACGTCGACAATGCATCTTCGTCCACAACCACAAAGCCATTGACACCATGATCGGTGTACTCCTCTTGTTGCTGAGGGCGACGGGGGTGTACCGAGGTGGCCAGAATGCCACCGGTTTGGGAGCGTGGCGGGACCATCATGGGCCGACCCCGAACATGTTTCCCTGCCTTTTTCATGCGGCCTCTGCCGAGATTCACCCCCGAAGCCCGCCCGTATGATGACACCGAAGACGGGAGTACAGGCGGGACCGGGAGTACAGGCGGGACCGACAAGACATCCTGACGTGCCGCTACCTCCTCGGCCTCAACAGCAGGTTCTGCAATCGGTGTGCCCTCCTCATGAATATCCGCCTCGAGGACTTGTTGAGTCTTGGTACCCATACAACCCATCAAGGCCATCGAAGTCAGAAAGGAAAGTCCTGTTGTAAAGGAAAAGCTGCGAGCGTGGTTTTTGGTCATGTGGACCTCCTGTGTGGTTTCCCCCACACAACGCCCCGAGCCTCAAATCACTTTCACCTCGTCCACAAAAAAATTTAGTGCTTGTCTTCGTAAGCGCTCAATTGAGACTCAAGAGCGTCAATGCGGTCCTCGAGCTCCTTCATGCGGGCTTCGTGTTTGTTTTCAGCAGCGATCGTTTGGACCTTGCCCTCACGACCTCGAATTTCGGTCACTGCTGACTGCGCGTTCTTGGACAGGCCTTTGACGGTCTCCTCGCGACGAAAAACCTCAAGATGCGGGATCGCTGATTTATCCCCGGTGGACTTGAGCAAGCTCACGGCCGTCTGACGTGCACGAACGTCGAGGTCCCCAAGCAAGCCCACCAAAACACCAGACAACTTGGCCATCGCCCGGTCTTGGGCTGGCCCTTCATCCGCGGAACCAATGAGCTTTGCCGCAGCCCGAAGACCACGGGTTCGGATGCGACGGCGGAGCTTCATGCTCATCAAGCTCGGCAAATCGGTCAAGCTGCCATGGACACCTAAAATCCTTGCCGCAGAAGCCGCCAGGTCCGGATCGGCGCTACCCAACACCCCACGGGCGAGCTTTGTCCCACGCATGGGCGATATTTGGGCGATGGACTCGAGTGCCGACTGCCGCACATCACTGTTTTTGTCGCTCCGAAGCCGACGCTCCAACAACGGCAAATCCTTACCATCCAAGCCATGCCCCAATGCGGTCACCACCGCCATGCGCACCCGGTCGTGCTCATCCGCAGAAAAAGCCCGAAGTGTCCGCATCTGGCCTTGCTCACCCAAGGCCATGGCCGCTGCCGCTCGCACCAAAAAATGTCGCTCTTTATCCGCCAACACCGCCGCCAACGGCTCAGCCACATCGGTGTCAGCCAAAGCAGAAATCGCCCGAAACACCGCAGCGGGGTGCCCTGAGCTCAACTGGGCCGTCCAGGCCTCTGGCTCTTGCTTGTTCTCAAGCTTGGCAAGCACCCCTGCCTGCGGGTCAAATGCGACATAGGTTGGCGGGCTTTCGAGCGGGATTTGGATCTGTATTTTGCCGTCGGTGAGTATGGCTGAGTGCATGACTGCTCCATCAACATGCCCAACTTCGATGGAAAACGGAACCGTGTAGCGCGGGCGCTTTTCTGTGATGGCCTGAGCAACCGTGATGGTCAACACCCCATCAGCCCACTTGTCCGACACCGTCAGCCGGGGAACGTGGGGCAACTCAACCCATTGCTGGAAGAACCACCCCAACTCTTGGCCACTCGCCCGTTCCATCGCGGCCTGAAGATCTGCGGTTCGCACCAAAGACCGGGCGTGGGAACGGGTGTAGTCACGAATCGCCTCCCAAAAAACCTCCTCACCGAGCATCACCCGCAACATCTGCAACACAGATGAGCCCTTGGCGTACACATTGTGATTGGCTGCAGCGTCTGGACCATGAAAAAAGCGCCCAGCCAAGGCGTTCTCAGTCTGGCTCCCCCGGAAAGATTTTAAAACCTCCATCGCCCATCGTTCTGGGCCATCTCGCCGGGCCAACCAATCGTCGCCAAAGAAAGAGGCAAAGCCTTCGTTTAGCCAAAGGTCTCTCCATGTTCGGCAGGTCAAGAGGTCCCCATACCATTGGTGTGCGAGTTCATGTGCCACCAAGCTCTGAATCCGGTCTCGGGTGAGGCCAACACGCTCTCCCCGCACAACATCGTTTGTGTTGATGGTCGCCCCGGTGTTTTCCATGCCGCCGTACATGAAGCGCTGCACAAAGACCTGCAAAAACTCACCCCACGGATATTCCACCCCCGTCCTTTCGGCGAAGTGCTCCATCATGTCAGGGACTGCACTCCATACTCGGTCAACCCCGCGTTCAGCGGCGTTTGGCCCCACCCACACGCGGTTGTCTGGCCCCCCGCGCTCCTGGTACGGCCCCGCCGCAATCATAACCAAATACGATGGCAGGTTCATGCCGGTGTTGGTTTTGATTCTCCACCCGTCAGGCCCAGTGACCGCTCCGGTGTACTCAAAGCGGTCATTCGGATGGTCCCAGGCCGGAAACCAATATCGGTTGTCATTTTTCTGGCCCTGAGTCCACACCTCCGGATACTGATCCGGAGACGAGGGGCCGGGGTCACGAAAATGTAGACCGGTTCTTGGGGTCGCCGAATAGCGAATGAGCACCCGCCCTTCGCCCCCTCGCTTAATCCGGGAGGGCAGGTCGATCGAGAGGGTATCGCCTGGAGTCCGCCAAACGACTTCCTCGCCATCCACCGATACCGATTCAATATTCAAAGCCACTTGATCGAGCACAAAAGTGCTGCTGCCCAAGCGGAGCACCGTGTAGGCGGCAGTTCCTGCAATCGTCCGCGCGTCAAAATCCAGAGCCAAATCGAGATTGAGGGCCAAGATATCTTGACTGCGGTCAGGCACAGCACTGTTTGGCTTATCTGGCTCCAGCACCGGAACCACAGAAGCCTCAGCACCCAAACCCAACAAAAGTACCCAAAATATCGACATGGTGCCGACCATAGCAGGTCCGGCCTAAATGAAGCCGTGGACAAAGCGCCGCCACCGAGCCCGCAACCGCTATGCTCTAGATATGTGCGGACGATTCGCCCAAAGTACCCCAGCAAAAACCCTGGTCGACCTCTTCAGCTTGGGGGCGGGGCTTAGGCTTCGTCCACGCTTTAATCTGGCGCCCACCCAAGCCATCGCCATCATTCGCGCCGATAACGGGAACCCCAGCCTTCATCACCACAGATGGGGCTTGGTTCCACCATGGGCACCATCGCTCAAGTTTGGCGCAAAAATGATCAACGCACGGGCTGAAACGGTCTTCGACAAGCCGGCTTTTGCCTTCAGTGCCAGAAATCGACGCTGCATTATCCCGGCCTCAGGATTTTATGAATGGACCACAGGCCCCTCTGGGAAGGAGCCGTGGCTGTTTAGCCCACCGAAGCCGGACATCTTCTGCTTTGCAGGCCTGTGGTCTGTGTGGGCCGCCACCGACGGTGCTGTGACCTACACCGCGACCATTCTCACCACCACAGCCAACGAAACAATGACGCCGTTCCATCATCGTATGCCGGTCATTTTGGACAAAGCGGGCTCCTCACAATGGCTGGACCACCGGTGCACTCAAGCAGCCATGCTGCGCCCATTGCTCGTCCCCACGCCCCAATCCACGATCATCCACACCCGAGTCAGCACCCGTGTAAACAAGGTCGCCAACGACGATGCAGCCTGCATGGCACCCGTGTGACCCCCATGGCCCCACCCCCAATGATAGGCTCCAAGCATAGGAGTCTATCGATGGCGCACCGAAATGCAGGCTTGGCTTTATTTATCGCCCTTACACTTGGCTGCGGAGGTGACGTCGACCCTATGGCGGATATCGACAAACGCTACACTCGCGTCATGGTCGACCTGGCCGCCGCTGACAGAGATGCTGCCCGCAATGTTCGAAACCGCCAAGCCAGAAAGCGGAAAGTCGCTGCGGAGACAGCCAGAACAACTTTTTTCAAGTCTCAATCTTTTCGAGACGCCGTCGCCAACGCTGAAACTTCTACATTTCCTGGGACCGAAGCGAAGCTTGAGGCCTACAAACGTCACGAACTCATCGCGAGCAGTTGGACCAAAAAAGAAAAAAAGGAAGAGGCACGGCTTCTCAGTCGATTGGATGAACTCAACGGTATCGAGGCTGTATGGGCGAGCCCCGACGGCAAAACTGAGGTGCCCCTCAACACAGGCTGGCGCCATCTTTCCAAGACCGCAGACACCCTCAGCGAGGCAGACAGAGAGGCCCTCGCAGCGAGCTACATCGAACACCGGATGCACCTGGTCGGCACCGACCTACAAGCCCTCATCAAACTGCGAAACACCGTGGCCAAGCGTGCCGGCTTTGCAAACTACTTGGACCTCGCCCTCGCGAGCCAGGGCTTGAAGGCCGACGATATCGACGGCATCATTAAGGAGCTATCAGCTATCGTTGGCCCCCTCGCGATCGAGACTGAAAAAGCCATCGCAGCGGAGGCCAAGGCCACCGGTGTGGCCAACAATTTCGCCAACCGCATGATGATCCGTCGAAAATTGGGCCTCGAATCGGGCCGGGACGCCGCCGACTCTTACTTTGATGCAGACCTCGCCGAAGAACGGGTCAAAATAGCACTCAACGACATGGGCATCGAAACCAAAGGCTGGCAAGTCTACTCTGGGCCCAGCCGCTACACCCGTTCGGGGGTGTATGGGTTCCCTGTACGCCCACCAAACGCCATCGCCATCGTCATGAGCAATGACCGCCGGTGGACCATGTGGCAATACGAAGCGATCGCCCACGAGGGAGGCCACGCAGTTTGGTGGCAAGCGATCTCGGAAGAGGCCGCCAAGAGCCCGCCCATGTGGGAGCCGACACCACCGTGGTTTGAAGGTTTTGCGCAATTCTTTGAACGGCTTGTATACGAGCCAGGCTTTCACGCCAGATACGTTCCCGAGCTACCAAAAGAACACCGCAAAAAGCTTGCTCAATGGCGCGCGCGCTCCGTCGCCAGCTCCATCCTCAGCTCGATTGTACAAACCCAGGTTGAGCGCCGACTGTATGAGGACCCAAATAGCCTTGAGGCCATCACCCGCTTTGCTGCCAAGACACGCTCAGCCCTCACCCAAGCACCCGTGGCACCCACCACCGAGGGTGGCCTCACATACGACCCCGCACTGCTGAGCGCTATCCTTTGGACCTATCCCGCATACAGTCAAAACTACCTGTTCAGCGCGATGACCGAGGCGTGGATGTGGGCTGCGGTCACGGAAGAACTGGGCAATCCGATTGGAAACCCAAAGTTGGGCCCCAGATCGGAAGAGCACACGTCTGAACTCCAGTCACCCTTCAATCTCGT
>OBJC01000071.1_pt1 | contig 20505 bp, 19 predicted proteins | sample 1481521 | NCBI WGS metagenome assembly OBJC01 (sample SAMEA2341961, study PRJEB22496) | metagenome | biome: marine; feature: hydrothermal vent; material: water | place: Pacific Ocean | collected 2011/2012 | reverse complement strand
CCCACCCGAGATGTTGCCCGCCGTCGGGCAAGCCGAAGAAGTTTTGGGTGGTGATGCCATCAACGACGCTTCGGTTCCTGACGCGCGATCGTCCCGCTCGGGGCCCGCATTGTTGGCTGCCTTGGCGCTTGTTGGTTTGGCTTTGGGAGCGGCCCTCCTCTATGGCGGGTTTAGCCTGATCAATCCGACGAGCGAGCCAACGGAAATCGTGGTCAAAAATGTACGGAAATACAGTCCCGGTGGCCAGTTTCAGACTGAACAGGTGCTTGGAAACGGTGGTGTATTGGTCCTGGATTTGGCGGGGGATATGCCGGCCAAAGTCACCATCTCCGCAGTGTTGACTGGCTTTAATTTTCGCTGGGATGGTACCGACGTCTTGGCGCTCGAAGGCTTGGAGCCTGGCATGTATCGGGTCCGTATCCGCAGTGGTGAACAGACCATCGGCCTCGCTGCCAAGGTTGAATCTGGGGAGCGGTGTGCGTACCGTTACGACCTTGATGCTGGGGGCGAAGAGTGGGACGACGCGGGCTGCTAATCGGCTTGGCCATCTGGAGCCTTTGTTTGGGTGAAGCGATGGCTTTTCCCGCAGAGCATTTGGACGAAGCCCGCGAGGCAATCAAGGCCGGCGATAAGCGGGGTGCAACTGTGGCCCTCGACGCCGCGTATTCCGCATTTTCCAGTTTTGAAGGTGTAGCCGCCGACGATGTGCTGGCCACGTATTGGGTTTATCGCGGGCTATTGGCACACCAACGGAAAAACGATGACGCGGCGATGGATGCCTTTCGCCAAGCCCTCGTGGTGGATGGTGCTTTCGAGTGGGACAAGGCGCTCGAAGCGGATCGAGAGTTGCGAAAGATGTTTGAGGCTTTGCGTGGCGAGGTGCAAAGCCGAGACACGGTTTCAATCGGGGTCCCCCAAAAGATGGGTTGTGCTCAGGCCTATGTGGATGGTCGACGGGTTGGCGAGGGTGACGCCGTGGGCGTAGGCCGGCGTTTGGCACAGGTCCAATGCCCTCACGGTGATGTTCATGGGGTGTGGACTGATTTCGATGCCAGCAAGCTGGGTTTGGATTGGATTGGGCTGTGCCCATACCCGGTAGACACCAGCATCGAAGGTGCTCAAGAGGCCCCCGAAGACACCCTCGAAGCCATGTTGGCCTTTGATGAGCCGAAGGCCGAAGGCTTGCTCGCAAACGCCTGTTTGGATTTGATGGCCCTCCCGCCACCGGCCAAGCTGGTCAAGACCTCAGCCCCAGAAAACCAGCCGCCTAAAAGCAATGGTGGCGAGTCATTTTTTGGGGCCAGCAGTTGGAACTCTCAGCGGGTGCTCACAGTGGCTGCGGGCAGTGGATTAATCGCTGGCGGCGTAATCGTGCACTTTGTCGGTGTAGTGCCGGCTTACCAGATGGTGGAGTGGGGCCGACGAAACCCATCAGGCGTGTCGCGCTTTCAGGCCGATATTTTGACTGAACGATTTGTTCAGCGCCGTGCAATTAGCTGGAGCTTGATGGCCACCGGTGCGCTCACAAGCTCTGTGGGGCTCTTCGTTTTTCGATCGAAGCCCACGGGGGTGAGCCCTTGGTTTAGCCCCACGGGTGCAGGGCTCGCCGGTCGTTTTTAGTCCAAAAAAGACCTAAAAACGAGAGCCGACATACATATTCAAATAAGCGCCGCTCTTGTTCAGTGACCCCAAGGGGATCGCCTCTTCGGTTCCATCTAGGCTGTCGAAATTAAGGGTGGACAGCTTGGTCATGCCCGTTTCGAAGCCAATGTTGATACGAACCTGGTCATCTGAGAGGTAAGCCATGGTGTATTCCGTGCCGACCCCGATTTCAGAGCCAAAACTTTTAGCCCTGTATTTGAGAGAGACTTCGGTGCCCTGGGACTCAATATCTTCGTCCATTCGCATCGACGCGGTGGCGATTTGCCCTTGAGCGGTGAGGGTAGCGGCCCAACGTGAGTTCCATTGCCAGCGATAGCGCATCCCCATTTGATACTGGCTGATCGTGGTCACGATGTTGAAGCCGACCGGTTGCGCGAGGTCATCTGAAGCGGTGGGAATCAAAATCATGCTGCCAGCTTTTCCGGTGTTGAAGCCCATCAGGAAACTGATGTTGTCCAAAACTTCCATGCCGACATTGATGCCGGTGGCCCGGTGGAATGGCGTGGCGCTCACTGTTTCCCATCTCGGGTCACCAATCCATTGCACGCTGCTGGTGAGCGAGACTTCATACTTTTGGTCGGCCTGAGCATGAGATGAAAAGGCGATGATTGAAGATAATAAGAGTCCAAACATGCGCTTAATCCGTGTTTTGGCGGGGAAGGATCTCTTCCTCGGTAAAGAATTGTGCTGCGGCAAAACCGCTGGTGGTTTGTAGTTCTCCGCTGCTTGGGTCGAAAAAGCTCACCTGACCCAAGGCCGACCGGTGGGCGATCGTAAAGCCGCCCCGAGGGTTTACGTCAATGCTGGCTGGGCTCGAGGGCAGCTCGACGGTGGTGTGTGACCCAGGCGTGCTGAGGTCGATGGAGATGAGCGTGTGGACGCCGTCCAAAAGGAGCAGTGCATACTCTTTGTCTTCGTGGGCGATCAACTCAACGCCGACGGGCTCGGCCTCAAGGACCAAGCTGACCACGGAATTTCCGTGGAGGTCTGCGATCGCGAGGCCCCAGTGGGAGCTTTGAAAGCCCTCAAGGCCGCCGTTGTCAACGTCTGTGGATGGCCGAATCGTGGCGACTGCGTAGTTGCCTTCGGGACTGATACGCATGGTGGCGATGGCGCCGTGTGTGACGTACTCGGTGGTCTCCAAGGAGGCCAGGTCCAGTTTGACGATGTCGTGGGTCTCTTGGTCGGTGGTGTTGTAGAGCACAGCGATTCCATCTTGGAGAGCGATGTCTGTAGCGGGCTCGTCGAGGGGAATGCTGTGTCGCTCAATGTAGGTGTGGTCTACGATCACATCCACGGTTGGACTATCCTTGTACACGATGACCGTCCGAGAGGTGAGGGGGTCGCTGGCCAACGCGCTCGGTACGCCATCGAGGGCCTCTAAGTCAATGCTGACCACCTCTAAATCCAACTTATATAGGTCTGGGCGGCCCTCGATCGAGATCAGCACATAACGGTCGTCAGGGCTCAACACCGCTGATGAGGGCACCACGGCCATGTCGGCGTCCAAGGTGAGTGGGTAAGAAACCAGTATCTCTCGTTTGATCATGTCCAAGATCAAGACCTTAGACTGAGACAAAATCACGGCACGGGTGCCATCTTGGGTGAACAGGATGGATTGGGGCATAAAGCCGATGCTGAGCGTTTGAGTGTCGCCGGTCTCCATGTCTAAAAAGATGATCTCAGAGAGGTCGATCACGGGTCCGGTCACGAACTCACTCTCGACATCGTCATTCATATACAGAAGGGCTGTGGTGCCATCGGGTGACAGCTCCATGCCGTTGATGTGTGCGGCGACTGGGGCTGTGACGATTCGTTTTCCTGCGTCGATGATGGCCACTTCGGCATCCCAGTACAGCGCCCCATCGGGGCAATCTTCTATCCATTGGATGGGTGGGTCGTCCTCGCCGCGGTCGTCATCACACATTGGCCACTCAACGTGGGTCACCAACTGGGTGTGATCGATATTGGCGCGCATGGACATGGGTTTTGCGCCCAAAAGGCCGACCAATTGCCAGGTGTCGTCGGTGCCGATGCGGGCGAGTTTGCCAGACAGAGGGAGCATGGCGTACACACCGTCATCGAGAGTGACGATATCGGTGTCCCATAGCGGGGAGTCCAGGGTGATGGTTTGGCTTTCTGGCCAGTGGGTGCACCCGATAAAGAATACGAAAAAGAGTGGGTTCAGTTTCATTGGGGGTCACTGCTCAATGTTGGCGTTGAGTTCAAAGCCGGTGATGGTTTGTAAGCTGTCATCATCGGGGTGAAAGAAGCTAATGCGGCCCAAGTGGTGTTCTTGGCTGACGAAAGCGGTGTCGGTGTCCAGCATGGTGCCCAGGTGGACTGGCATGCTCTTGAGTGAGACCTCATCGTGGATAAGCGTGTCGTAATGCAGCACTTCCAAATAGGGTTGGCCCTCCATAACGAAAAATCCGGTGAGGCCATCTGGGGTGTGGGCAAATTCTGTCGGCTCCGCGGGCAAGGCCAGGGCGGTGCTGAAGAAGGTGTCTAGGTCGATTAGAGACAATGCTGGGCGGTTGTAGTACGGAGAGTCGCTGGAAACGTCGATGCCATTGGCCGCACTATGAGCGACGACGGCGGTGGACCCTGTTGGGCTAATGCCAACACGTGTGATGGGTTTGACCAAGTCAGCCAAAGTGATCTCATTGGTGCTTCGATCCCAGTTGGCTATGATCCGCTCACCACTCGCGGTGCTATACACGAGGCCTCGAGCGTTGTCTGGGCTGAGCAGTACAGAGCCAAAGATGGCTGAATCAGGTAGGTCGACGATGGTTTGGCCCGCGAAGGGGTCGTCGATATCGTACACCCACAGTTCGCCAGAGCCGCGGGCGACAGCCACCAAGGTGCCTCCGTCTGGACTGATGTCGAGGTCGGTGGGGTTATCTCCCACATCGAGTGGGGTTGCTGTGAGGGCCTGTAGGTCGACGTGCACCAGGCTGGAAGTGCCAAACTGCCGGACGACCGCGGTCAAACCATTGGGGGCGATAACGACCTCCTCAGCCTTGGGAGGGTCGACCAAGTCGGAAGCGATCTGGATGTGTTCGGGAGCGGGTTCATCGACGGTGAGGTCGATTTTACTCAGGTAGGTATCCGCGATGACCAAAGCGACGTCGCTGTTGGCGCTAAAGTGAACCCCCCGTGGATTGGCACCGACCACCATTGGAAAATGGGTCAAGGTGGCGATGTGGACAAGAGAAATATCATTAAAGGACTGTGCGCCGCCACTGTGAGCATCCGATTCCTGCGCTGATTGGTTGAAGTAGCAGATCACCCACTCCCCATCGGGGGACATCACCATTTGGTTTCGCCCAGAACGGATATCGACGGTTTGAACCTCGAGGGATTCCGCGTCGATAATGCTCAGGGTGTTCGCGGTCATATTGAAGGTCACAGCGGTCTGATGGTCTGGTGTGATGGCCAATGCGACGGGGTTTTCGCCGACTGCAGTGGTGATGACGGCCAGGCCGGGCACCGTGATGCGCGTCACCGTGTCTCGGTCGGGGTTGGCGACAAAGACATATTGTGGTGTCGTTGCAGGCATCAGGGTGAGCAGGTCATCTTCGACCTCTGGCTCAAAATCGTCCATGTCCGCCGCGCCACCCTCGTTTTCGTCGCTGGGCGCGGCCATATCGGCGGTCATCTCGCCGCTCCTGGTGTCTTCGTCGTGAGCGGCCAGGGTGGCGCTGTCGCTGCAACCGAAGAGGGTGACCATCATCGCTATTGGAAAATAAGGGCGTCTCATGTTTGCTCCCAGGGGTTGCACATTTACAGTGCAATGGCCGTGCCAACCCGTGAAAAACGGAACGGTCGTCGGTGTGGCCGTATCATAATGCCTAATGTGTGGGGCCAACAGCGACATTTGTGTCGTGGTCGTTTTAGCGGTGCACAATCGCAAAATTAAAGAGACCGCTGGGGATGCCAACGGTCCCTTTAAAAGGGGTGCGGAAGAGGGGACTTGAACCCCCACAGCCAAGCGGCCACTAGAACCTGAATCTAGCGCGTCTACCAATTCCGCCACTTCCGCGCGGTGGGCCTGATATTCCGGTGCGCCCAAGTGTCAAGTTAAGGCCGGGGCGTAAGCCGATATACCCGGTGTGTAGGGCTTTGAAACAACAGGTCCGCCCCCATTAAAAGGGCGTCATCGAGTTGCTGGGCCGGCTCGGTGAATTCACGCCGAAATTGGTGAATACCCACAAAAGGGTAGGTCCCGCGCAGAAAATTTACCTTTCGTACGACCGCATGGGTAGCGCCAGCGTCGATCAACGCTTCAACCACTCGGCCACGATTGCGCAGTAAAAAATGTCGAGTAGGGGTGTGATCGTCCAAGCTTCCCAGGATTTGGGCCCGGTTAATATCTGCGGAGGCCCAAGAAAAGAGCATTGCTATCCGGGCATCCTCTGGAAGTACTTCATGGCAGAACTTTACCAGGATCTGAGTGCTTTGCATGGGGGCATTATTTTGGTTCATAAAGTGGCGTCGGCTTCCCTGAAGCCCACTCAAGGAACCAAGTAGCAGGGCGCCCCACAGCACTGTTTTGAGTGAGGTCCTGTGTGCGAGAGGGACCACAATGGCGGCACCGGTGAGCGCCAATAGGGGAAGCGATGGAATGAGGTAACGCAGCCACTGGGGGCCGATTGACCACGCGATGAGGCCGATGAGGCTGGCGACAATCCAAGGCCTAAACCGCTGGTTTTTCCAGACCATCGGCATCGGTAAGAGCGCGAGCAGGACAAGGGGGTGGAGCCGGCCCAAAAACATTCTTGTGTCGGGCCGTGCTTCGAAGAGCATTCTCCAAGGCAGCCACACAAAGTCGATCAAGTCACGACCGGCCCCGTATTTTTGCGGGTACTCAAAGCTGAGTTGTGGCAGGGGCCACCCAGTGAATGGAAACAGTGGGTGGAGGTTCTCGATAAGGTTTCTAATCCACCAAGGTGAAACCATGATGATGGTGCCTGCTGCCACCTTGATTCGGGTGGACCATCCTCCTTTTGCGCATAGCCAAATACCAAAAAGAGGGGCTGCTGCGGTGTATTTGATACTAAGGGCCAAAGCTGCGGCGATAGCACCTTGGCGGGCCCGACCACAGATTGCAGCGTCGATGGCCAATAAGATGCCAAACGCGGTCGGGATGTCACTGGCGGCCTGGCCTGTAGAGACCAAAAAGGTAGTTGATGTGGCCAGGACAACCGCGGCAAATAGCCCGACGTGTAGCTTTCCGAAATGAAGTCTTCCCAACTGAATGACCAAGGTGAGGGTGGCCAGGCTGAGCCACCAATGTAGCGCTGGGGCTGCCGACACCTCGCCGATGCCGAGCACCAGGGTGTAGGCGATTTGTAGGGTGAGTGGGCGGCTGCCGTTGGGGTGGAGTGGGCCGCCGAGCAAGCCGTGTTCTAGGAGCATTTGAAGCGGGAGGCCAACATGGAGATACCGTTCGTCTGCCCCATCAAGCGGCCCGAAAACATCGATGAGGCCCACGGCGATCAGCAGCCCGGCAATCAAGGCCATGGCCCACAGCCTGGGCGGAATCAAAAGTCGGGGGCGAAAATATCCGAGTGCTGAGAGGCCGAGCACAGCGCCACCGAAGCCAGGGCTCAACACACCAATTTTTCCTGCCACGCCGCCAATTAGGCCCCAGAGTAGGAGTCCTCCACCGAGGGCATGGGCCCAAGCGGTTGGGCTTTTCCTTGCGGCGTCGCTCAGCAGATGTTGTCCGGCACCGATGGCGGAAATTACTGCAAACAGTCCAAGGGCGAGACCGATCATGGGCTGCCCTTTTTACGGGCGCTCATGAGTCGGTCATTTTCCCGGAAAAACAAGCGCTCACCCACGCGGATCGGGTGGGTTTGGTGACCTGGCCTCGCGATGATGAACTTGTCGTTGCAGTGAATGTCGATGTCGTCTTGTGTGCGCACCTCCCAACACAGCAACTCACCATCGATGGTGGGCGCAGCGTTAAAGCCGGTGTTGGTTGGAATGCGTCGCTTTTCGCCTGTGGCGGTGTTCCATATGGCGATTTCGCCGGCGCTTACCCATGCCAACCAGTCGCCGCTCGCGATGGGGTGATGTTGGTCACCGGGCCCGCCGTCGAGGATTACTGGTGCACCTGCGTCAGAGCCAAGCCACCAAAGGTCTGCGTCATCGGCTTTTCCGTTGGCCACCCAGGCCACTCCCGCCTGGAGCTGGGCCACAGGGCTGAGGGGTCTGGGATGTGGGAGCAATATCGGGTGAGACGGCCAGCTGTGTGGCGTCTCCGTCTCGCTTTTGTCCAGGGTTTCAGGGTGGAGTCGCACGGTGGGCAGTCGCCGTTTGTCGCAGGCGATGAGCAAACCGCCGTCGAGGGCTGGGTACCGGGGGTCCGCGCAAAGCGATGAGGCAGCGTAGAGCACGATGGGCGGATCGGCGGTCGCCAGCCCCATCACAACAAAGGCTGTGATGAGCATGAGGCTTACAGCGGCTCGTCTTCGAGTGTGTATCCGCAGCAAGTTATGGTGTGGGTGACGGCTTGCGAAGACGTGGCGCCAGTACAGTCCTCGGCGGTCAGGCGAAAGCGATACTCCGTCTCTTCGCACTCATCGGGTGCGGAGGGCTGGGCACCGGAGAGCACCACCGAAGTCTCGAGGCTATTTGGGCTGTGGATGGCCGCCCCGCTAGATTCTGCGGCCCAACTGTAGGTGATGGTGTCGTTATCGGGGTCGTTGATCAGCGCGTCGGTACCGATCAACACGGTCTGTGCTTCGCAATAGCCGCAGATGTAGGAATATGCGGTCGCCTCGCAAATGGCTTCGCCCCCTTCAAAGGTGTGCGGGACACCGGGGTTGACGGCTGGTGGGGTGTTGTAATCCCGTTCGCTCGCGGTGAGCACGAGTGCATCGGGTGTGGACCACCCAGAGCCATCGTGAACAGCGAGGGAGATGATGTATTCACCATCGATATCTGGATAAAAGTGGCTGGTGACACCTTCGGGGTCGCTGAATGTATCGACGGTGCTCGCCGAACCAGCGGGGCGGGATTCAAGATCCCATAGATAGGTCAGGACTTCGTCATTTGGGTCGAAGGACTCAGAGCCGTCGAGGAGAACCTGGGTGCAATCCTCTGCGTCGATATCGGCGCCTGCATTTGCGACGGGGGCATCCGAATCACTGGCAACCACCCGCAAGACGGTGGTGTCCGGGCTGGAGTCTTCGAGGCCATTGTTGACCACCAAGGCGACGAGGTACATGCCGCTCACATCAGGCGTGAAGCTTGGGGTGCCGCTCGTGGGGTCGGTGAGGGCGCTAAGGCTGCTGTGAGGCGGGAGTTGCGCGAAACTCCAGGCATAGCTTAAGTCGCGATCGCGCTTGTCAGAGGAGGCCGAACCATCGAGGGCGACGCTCACGCCGACAGATCCGGTTTGATCGGCACCCGCCTCGGCCACTGGTGCCTCACCAGCGCTGATCGTGACGGTCAAAAGATCTGGGCTGGATACACCATCGAGGGCGTCGGTGACGATCAGGGACACAATATAAGTGCCCTCTGTGTCAGGAGTGAAGCGGGTGGCGGGGTCGTTGCCATCGTTGCCAAAAAATACATCAGCGTCGTTGGCCAAGGCACTTCCGCTTGGGGTGGCGTCGAAGGCCCAGTGGTAGCTGATGGGGTCGCCATCGGGGTCGAAAGAACCTGCGGCAGAAAGCAGGACGGGCGCATTGGTCGCTAAGAGTTGGTTGGCACCCGCTTCGGCGACCGGGTTTTGGTTCTCGGCCTCGTCTTCTTTATCGTCGCCGCAACCAGTCGAAAGCAGCGCTGTGATCGCCAGGGCCTTGAGGCCATTGCGGTGAAGTGTGTTCGAATTGATCACTATGTACCTCTGCAGATGTAAGTGAGGGTGATTCGCTCATTATCGTCCATGCTACAGTCGTTGACGTCGAGCTGAATGGTGTAGTCGCTTTCATTATCAACGTCGTATTCGGCTGGAGCACTTGGCAAAGTTAAGTGGGTCACCGGGGTCGTCGTGGTGGTGAACTCGAGGGTGTCGGTCAGCTCGGTCCAGCTATATTGGAGGGTGTCGCCATCGGGATCAGAGGAGCCTGAGCCATCGATTTCCACCATGGTTGAAGGACAGTCCTCGCAGGACCATACATAAGCTGAGCTGCTGCAGTTGGCGTCAACGATCACGGTTTGGTCGCCACCGGCGTTGGCCGTCGGGCTGTTGTTGTCGCCAGCGGGCCCAATGATGAAAGTGACCACATCGGGGCTGGAGGTCTGTAGTGTATCGGAAACTTGTAGTTGGAAGCGCCATTCCCCGGCCACATCCCAGGTGAACAGCGGGGCTACCTCTGTGGGGTCATCGAAACCGTATACGGCGTCGTCTGCGCCGGCGGGTGCGCTCACCACTGACCATGCGTAGGTGATAATGTCGCCGTCGGGGTCGTGGCTCTCCCAACCGCTCAGGGTGAAGGGGTTTGATGTACAGGGCGGGAGGTCTCCGCCGGTGCCGGCCTCGGCCACAGGGGCCAAGTTGTCTGAGCGAACATCGATGGTGCAGTAGTCTGGGTCGGACCAGGCGAGCCCATCGTCGACGACCAAGCTCATCACGAACATGCCTTGGCAGTCGGGCACAAGTGCTGGGGTCTCAGTGTTTTGGTCGTAGATATTTGCTGTGGTCAGGGTGGAGCAGACTGGAACTGACGACACGCCCCAACTAAAGCCCAGCCGTGCGCCTTCTGGGTCGGTGGATGCCGAGCCATCCAAGCGCGCAGCTTGCCCGACGGTCCCGTTGATGTCCTCACCACAATCCGCGATGGGGGGAAGATCATCCGACGAGATCGTGATCACCACATAATCGGGGTCTGATGCGGTCTTCGGGTCGGAGACGCGCAAGGAGAGCACATACTCGCCGGGGGTGTCCGGCACAAAATTTGGGTGCTTTGCGGCGCTGTTTCGGTTGTCCGAGAGTGCAGACTCGGTCACTGCTGAATCTGCAGGGACACGGTCAAAACCCCAGGTAAAGCTTATCTCGTCGTCCGAATAGCGCTCGCACCAACTGCTTTCGGAGCCGTCTAAGGTGATGGCTGTGCCGAGGGGGAATACCGCGCTATCGCCCGCCTGCGCATGAGGATCGCTGCAGTCTGTATCTTCGCCATCTGACTTTGGGTCTTCTGCACGGCACGCGGTCGCAAGGCTCAAAATTCCCGCGAGCAAGAGGGGTTGGAGGCTATTGGTGTGGGTCATGGCCAATCCTAATCTCCTTTTACCAGTGCTTGTTCTCGCGCGGGCGCGTCACAAATAATGGATGGAGTGTAAGTCGTGCGGTAGTGTACGGAGGGTGGGTATCAACCGTCAACGAAAAGAACGCGTCTTGTCGTTTCTATGCTTCCTCAAACCCGTCAGTTGGTGGCGGGTTTCCGCCATGGCTATGGGTGTGATGTCCTACCCTGTGCCTGCTTTGTCGGCAATGGATTCAGCCTTGCAGTATCGCGAATTCGAGCCGTGGTCCCTGCGTGCTGGGGTACGTCATCAAGTCGGCTTTGTTCCGCCATTTAGGGCGGCCACCCGAAATGGAACCGATGCTCGGCTGGAAGGCGTGTGGGCTGTTGATAAGCGGGTCCTCCTCGATGCCTCTGTCGACTACCGCACGGAGCGGTTTGGTGCGGGTCAGCGCATTCGAGGTTTCGGGGATGTGCACCTCGGGGTTTGGGCGGCGGTCCTACAGCGGCAGAATCTGGTTGCGGGGCTTGGCTGGGGGGTCAAATTACCCAATGCAGACGACGCTGTGGGCCTGGGGACGGATGAAACAGATGTGAATTTGGTGGGCACCCTGGGCTCCCGCGGCGGGGAATTGCGGTGGTTGCTGGTGGCGGGGGTGGCGATTTTGGGCGATCCTATTCGTTATGCCAACCAAGATGATGCGTTGTTGGTGCATTTTGGCTTGGCGAAATCCTTGGGGCCGGTCAATCTTCGCTCAAGCGTTGGGGGCACCTGGGTCACCACCCGAAACCCCGCCCGAATTTCGGCCAAACTTGGCGCTGGACTTGGGTGCAAGTGGCGGGTGGGTGGCGATGGGGTCATTGGCTTGACTCCAGCAGCCCCACGCTATGGTTTTATCGCTTGGGTGGGCCTGGGCCCCGCTTGCGATTAGGGTGCTCTCCATCTACGGATTGGAGCCATCATGGGATTTCTAGATTTCTTTACAGGCGGGTCAGAAGGCCAGCTTAAGCGACACACAAAGCGCGCTCGAAACTTGAACGCGCAGGCTGAAGATCGCGAGGCGAGTCTGCATTGGTTGGCCTCTGATGGCTCAGAGCAGGCCATTTTGGGCTTGTTGGGTCGCTATAACGTCACCTATGAGCATCAAATGAAGGACCTCAACGAGAAAACCTTAGTCTTCGATTTGCTCGAAGGGCTGGGTGAGTCGGTGTGTGGGCCAATCAAGATATGGGCGCGCACAGCACCCCAGTTTGCCCGGCCATTGCAGTTGGTTCAGCAATTTGAGGGAGAGGCGTCGACGGTCGCCTTTTTAGTTGAGCTGCTGGCTGCCGAGAACGATCCTTTTAAGCCCGAGAAAAAGCGTCAAATTTTGATTCGGCTCGCCGAGTTTAAGGATGAGCGTGTGGTGCCTGCGGTCGACCCATGTTTGCGGGACTTCGACGAAGGCATTCGCTACGCCGCTGTAGAGGCTGTGCTTTCTCAAGACGATCCGACGGTTCAGAGTTCACTCGCAGCATGTCTCGCAGACGACAAAGAAGAGTCGAATCGGCTCCGGGTTCGGATTGCAGAGGCTTTTCACCTGCGGAGTTGGGCTGTTGGCGAGCATGCAGACATTGTGGCTGGTCGTCCACCCCATGGTTGGATGGTCCAAGACGGGAAAATGTTTCCGTTGGGCTAGAGCCGAGCGGCAGATCCGGGTGTGATCTCGCCTGCCATAGGCGACAGCAGGGCACTTCGGAAGGCTTCCCCGTCGAGGCCCCGTCCGAGCAGGCACATTGATTTTACGACCGCGGCTTCACCCGTCATGTCTCCGATAAACAGCGCGCCGGCTGTGAGGGCAGCGGTTGAGCCGGCATACCGACCGGGGCGGCTCGCACCTGCGCGGCATTGGCTACCAACCAAAATGTGAACCCCAGCATTGGTCGCAGAACGAATGGCCTTAGGCCAGCCAGCCTGGGGAAGATTTCCTTCGCCGAAACCCCGAATCATAACCATTCGCTTGCCGGCTTCAACCAGCGCACCAAGGGCGGTGGGCTCCATGCCAGGAAATGCACTCAATATGGCGATGTCGGTGCAGACTTCCGTGGAAACGGTGAGCGGCCCCGTGCGCTGGAGTGGGGTGCTGTTTTGCTCGATATCGACGCCGATTTCCATCAAAGGCGGGTGGTTTGGGCTAGCAAAAGCGTCGTATGCGTGGACGGATGTTTTGGTGGCCCGGTTTCCCCGGAAGAGATGGTTTCCGAAGTACAGGGACACTTCGCGAATGTCGTGTGAGGCGCAGATCGCGGAGTGAATCAGGTTAACCCGCGCGTCCGTTCTCGCTTGGCGTAGTGGGCGCTGTGAGCCGGTTAAAACCACGGGCTTGTGGTCGCCGCCAAGCATAAAGCTCAAGGCTGCTGCGGTAAATGTCATGGTGTCGGTACCGTGGACGACGACAAAGCCGTCATAATCGTCGTGGGCCTCTTTGATCGCCAGGGCGAGCTGTCCCCAGTCTGCGGGGGTGAGGTCCGAGGAGTCTACGGCGGTCACCATACGCCCTTCTATCTGGGCGACGGTGGATAGCGCGGGCACAAGCTCTGTCAGGTTTGGCGCGGTCGGTGTGGGAACCAAATGTCCGGGATCGCCTGCCGTCACCATGGAGAGCGTGCCACCGGTGTACAAAAAAAGCAGTCGTTTTCTGTCGGTCACCAAATGTACAACTCATCATTATAGCATTCGCCATCGGAGATATCGCCACAGCTGGCATCATCTATGCAGTATTTCATATCAGAAAACCACTCGCGTTCGTCGCTGGCAGACCACTTCTCATAGACTTGTTGTTGGACTTCGCAGGTGGTCGCACATTCTTGGACCGGTATGTGGTCCATCGCGATCTCGTCGCAAGACATGAGCTTTTCGCACGTGGACTCACAGGACGGCTCACACCCGAACATCAAAATCGTGAGGCAGCTGGAAAAAATTGGAATAGTAACGCGCATCATTCTTACCAAATGGGCTTGCAGAAGCCCTCGGCGATCTTTTCACAGGAGTGTTCGTCGACGCATTCCATCCATAGGGCGACTTGTTGGTCGTTTTCCAGAGTGAGTGCATCTTCGCCGACTTTTGCGGGCGGAATTTTTTCGTAAGGGTCGTAATCTCCGACTTCGCCGGGTTTGGACAGGCCGTTGTTGCATGCATTCATGCAATCCGATGTTTTTTCTGAGCGAGACACCGACCCCAGGAGCCCTGGAATATAGTTGTCAGATTCTGGATCGCCTTTGGGATCGCCGCAGTCATCGCCAGAGCCATACAGTTTTGTGCAGGTGCTTTGGCAGTCTTTGCCGCACGCCATAAGCCCAAAAGGCAGTGCTAAAATGCAAATAGCGGTGGAAAAGCGCTTGGTCATTGGACCTCCAATCGGCCACAGCCTAATCTTAGAGGCCGCCACCCGCCACCATCATCCCGTCTAGGCCGCGACGGGCTAAGTCCATAGTCAATGAGGTTCTATCTGGTGCACGTGCTCCAAGTCACACCCTACTTTCCGCCCACATGGGCTTATGGTGGCATCCCTCGGATCGTCGATGGGCTCTCTCGTGCCTTGGTGATCGCGGGACATCGGGTAACGGTACTCACCACGGACGCCTTGGACGCAGAGGGCCGAACAGGCTTGGCTCTTGACCGGGATCATCATGGGGTAAGAGTGCTGACGGCGCGGAATGTGTCCAACCGTGCGGCCTATCGCCACCAACTGTTTTTACCCCGTGGCGTGGATGAAGTCTTGGCCAAAATTGGAGAGACAGTCGATGTGGTTCACCTGCATGGCCATCGGCATTTGCTCAATAATGCGGCCGTTATTTGGGCCAAGGCACGGGGCGTCCCCTATGTGCTCACCGCCAACGGAACCTTGCTTCGCCATGAACGAAAGGTCGGCCTAAAGTGGATGTGGGACACGTTTGTTTGTGGCGATATTCCAAAACACGCCGCACGGCTTATCGCAGTGAGCGCAGCAGATGTCGCCCGGCACCGGTCCGCGGGGGTGGATGTTGATCGGATCGTGCGCATTCCCAATGGCCTCGATTTGGGCGAGTTTGAGTCATTGCCCAGTCGTGGGCAGTTTCGGAAAAGTCATGGGCTTGGGGCGGGCCCGGTGGTCACCTACCTGGGGCGGGTGTCGCCGCGGAAGGGTGTTGAACATTTGGTGGCGGCGTTTGCGGATGGGGCGCTCGGTTCAGCGCAGTTGGTGGTCGCTGGTAACGATATGGGTGCGATGTCTCGAGCCAAAGGGCAGGGGCATGGCTCAAATGTGCATTTTGTGGGTTTGGTCGAGGGCGTACAGCGTTTGGCGTTGCTGGCTGATACCGATGTGTTGGTGTATCCTTCGGCGGATGAGGTGTTTGGTTTGGTGCCTTTTGAGGGGTTGTTGTGCGGCGCGCCCGTCGTGGTGGCAGACGACTGTGGCTGTGGCGAGTTGATCGCCGAGGCAGGGGCTGGATTATTGGTGCGATATGGAGACGTCGGGGGTTTGCAGGCTCGGATTCGGACTTTGCTCGACGACCGAGAGGCCGCGGCTGCGATGGTGGCCCGAGGGCGACGGTATGTGACCGAGCAACTTGGCTTTGAGACCATCGCTCAGCAGCATGTCGCCGTATACCAGGCGGTGCGCGGATGAGTGCTGTGGCGGGCATGACCAGGGGGGACCTCATGCTGCGGCTGGGTGGGCTGGCCATCGTGGCTTTGGTGGGTTTGGCATATATCAACGGCCTCCACGCGCCCTTTGTGTACGACGATAAAATTGAAGTTGTGGGCAACCCAACCATCCGGGATTTGTCTCAACTCAGTTCGGTGCTCGAGTACAATGTGTCCCGGGTTTTGCTGATCTTGACCTATGCCTGGAATTTTCGGGCTTTTGGGCTTGAACCTTTTGGTTATCACCTCACTAGTTTGGCCATTCACGGCCTGAACGTCGCTGCGGCTTTGGTTTTATTGACTCGCGTTGGCCGTTTGGGTGGGCATCCAAAACCCAATTTAGCTGCTGTTGTGGCTGTGGGTCTTTGGGCGGTTCATCCCATGACCACCGAGGCGGTCACCTATATCACCGGCAGGTCAGAGAGCCTTTGCGCTCTATTTGTTCTGTGGACGCTGGCGGTGTGGGCGGGCGCGCTCAATCGAGAACGCGAGGGCGGCGGTCATGCAGTATGGGGTCGATTGATGGCGATCGTTCTGTGCTTTTTAGCGATGGGCACCAAGGAGGTGGCGGTGATGCTGCCCTTTGCTCTGCTGGCGATGGAGAGGACTTTCAGGCATTCACCCCTGCTCAAGCCGCGGCCAACGGTGTGGGCTTGGTACCTTCCATTTTTAGGGGCGATAGCGTTGGGTGTGGCTGGTCGTGCCCTGTACGCTGAGCATTTTATCCCCGCGGAGGTCGATCGTCCGTTGCTGACTCAAGTCAGCACCCAGGCCGAGGTGTGGTTGCGGTATTTGGGGCTGTGGGTGCTGCCGCTCAAACAGACGATTTACCATCACATCCCGGATGTTCGTCCTTTCTCTGGGCGATGGTTCGGTGTTTGGGCTGTGTTTTCGGTGATGATCTTCAGTTTGTGGCGATGGGCTAAAACCCGTCCACTGGTGGTCTTCATTTGGATATGCGCCGCCCTCTTCTTGGTGCCCAGCAGCTCTGTTGTGGCGCTCAAAGAGAGCATGGCTGAGCATCGAGCTTATATGACTGGGCTGTTTTTGGTGGCTGGCTGCGTGTGGTCGGTGCCAGTGACTCGGATGGGGCGTCTGGTGGTGGTGTCGGCCTTGGTGGTGCCTGCATTGATGATGGCCACGATGGCCAGAAACCAGGTGTGGTCATCTGAGGTCGGCCTATGGAAAGAGGCCACTAACCGGGTGCCTCAACAGGCCGAAGCGTGGTACGGGCTTGGTGACGCCTATCGTTTTGATGGCGATTTCGAACAGGCCATCACCGCGTACAAAGTCGCTTTGGACCGTGATTCAAACCATTTGGACGCATGGAATAATTTGGGAATTTCCCAAGTCAACTCCGGCGATGCTGTGGGCGCGAAGCAGTCGTGGCGCCGGGCGCTCAGGGTGAAGCGCAGCTATTGTAAAGCCCACGCGAATCTCGGATTTTTGGCCCACCAGCAGTCTCAGGTCGAAGAAGCTGTGGTGGAGTTCACCACCACCTTGAGCTATTGCTCCGACAACCTCGTGGCCCATTATGGCTTGGGTATTATTTACGCTGAAGGCCGTCGCAACACGGACAGGGCGGTGTTTCACTTCGAGCGGCTGCTTGAGCTCTCTCCTGGGTTTAGTCGTGCAGAAGAGGTGAAGGCTCGGCTGCTTGAGTTGACCTGGTAGGTACTCAGGCTGCGTAGGTCCATCGGGCCCAGGCCCGGCCCAATCGCCATGCCTCGTCGATCGAACCACTGGCGAGCGCATCTCGAAACAATCGGGCCATGGGTCTTGGGCGCAAATAAAATCCAGTCCAAGCTGATCGCACGAGGCGTGCGAGTTCCGCTGTGGGCATATCGGTGAGGGTGGCCCGGTTTTGGTCGGCATCGAGGGGGTTTTTGACGGCGCTTTGCGGGGATCGTGGATGGGAGTACAGTGGCGTGCTTGGCATGGCGGTCAGGGTCGAAAATTGCACATAATCAGCTCGAATATCGCGACAAAAACGGATGCTGTGTTCGACCGCATCGGTGTCTTCACCTGGGGCGCCAAGAATCATATATGCGAGGCTTCGCAACCCGGCGGCGCGGGTGTGGGCGAAGGCGCTCACCGTTTGGGGGACTGTGATGTCTTTTCTGAGCAGGGCGAGGGTTTCTGGGTTGGCGCTTTCTACACCATAGGCGACCACCCGACATCCGGCTTTGCGCATGAGCGAAAGCATTTCCAGGTCGACGGCATCAACCCGGCCTTCGCACTTCCACTCGATGTCGAGGCTGCGGTGAATGATCTCGTTGCAGATTTCGATCACCCGTGCCCGGTGCAAGGTAAAGTTGTCATCATAAAAATTGATAAAACCGACCCCAAACTGCTTGCGGAGCATCTCCATTTCGTCCACGACGTCTTTGGGGCTTCGTGCGCGCCACTTTGAGCCCCCAACGCTTTTGTCGCAAAAAGAGCAACGAAAAGGGCAACCCCGACTGCTCACCATGGTGGCGAAGCCTCTTCGGGTGGCAAAAAGATAGCGGTAATGGTCGTTTGGGAGCAAATCCCTGGCAGGGATGGGCAGCGATGAGGCTTCGGGGGGGACTGCAGGGGTGAAAGGCGCATCCTTTATTCTGACGCCGGCAGGGGGGGCGCCTTGAGCGCCGGCACTCCACCAATCTAGCAGCGGGCCGATGACGGGTTCACCTTCACCGATAACGGTGGCATCCAGGCCGGGCATTTCCTCAAAAACAGTGTCCCCTACTGCAGTGGGGTGAGGGCCACCAAGGACGATGCGTTTTGCATATTTGCGTGCGAGGGACACGGTGCGGGCAGCGACATCGGCCACAGGCGTCATGGCGGTGAGGCCAAGCACATCCGGCTTGCGGTCCGCTAAAATGCTCTCGAAGTCGGCCCAGCTGAGGTTGAGCGCATAGGCGTCGATAATTTCGACCCGGTGCCCAAGGTTGCGAGCGGCCGCAGCGATGTAGGCCAAGCCCAAGGGTGGGACAGATAGGCCGGCATCGTTTGCATCGCGGCGTGGGGGGCGAACCAGAAGGAGTGTGGTCATGGTGCTTAGCGGTGTCGCTTCATGATCATCGACAGGGTGGTCGCGTTGGCTTCGCAAACATCGGCGTCGGCATCGTTGGGAAACAAAAAGCTCAAAGAGGCCACACCGTGAATGTTGGTGTCGGCGACGGCGCGGGCGGTTTGGTCGGTGATGCCGCCCCGGGCGAAGATCGGCATATCAACATTGCGAATTGCGTCGATGAGCCCCGAAACATCGAGTGCGTCGTGTGCTTTGGCGCCCTTAGAGAGCGGGGGAAAGACGGGGCTGATGGTGGCGTAGTCTGCACCGGCCTCAGCGGCGGCGGCGAGGTCATCTTTGTTGTGACAGCTCACGCCGATGGTGCCACTCAAGGCAGCGCGCATGCTTTTTATGCCATCGGCTGAGGGGAGATGAAGGCCCCACCCTGAGGCCGCTGCGATATCGTAGGCGTCGTCGTGGGAGGCGTCCAGAATGAGCCCGGTACCGAAAAGAGGGGAGATGCGCCGGGCGAGCTCGACATAGGCGGGCCTGGACAGGTGGGGCTCACGAAGGATGATCGCCTTTAAACCGCCGACGACAGCACCTTGAACCAGCCAAGTGAGGGTTTGGCCGCAACCGTGATCACCGGGCGAAATACCGAGCACTAAGGGTAGGCTTGTCATGTTGTGGTCCTCGATTTGGGCATTTTGGGCGAAAGAATGGCCCATGGTGTGGACCGGCTCAAACCCCTTGTCTATCTATACCGTATCCACTGGGGGCATTTCGATCGACCGGGCCTTGCATTCAACACGGGATTTCACCCATGATGGTCTTAGAGCATTGGGGTGCCAGATGAAATGTATGGGTTGGATAGCGCTCAGCGCCTTGGCTGGATGGGGGATGGGGTGCTCAAAAAATGAGTGCTTATCTGAGGCCGGTTGCGACACCGGCGAGATGGATCTAGAGCCCACCGGCCCAGTGACCGTGAGCGTCAAATGGCATGAGTCCACGATCCTCAGGGTGGAAGTGGCGGGGATGGTTCAAGGGTGGTTTGGCATTGTGGGCGAAGGTTGGGAAGGCGAATCTTGCCCGGATGGTCCGTACTGTCACCAGGTTTTTGAAGGCGCCAACTACTTTAGCTCCCAGAGGTTTTTGGGTGCCGAATGGGATGGTACATTGGATAACGATCAGACTTGGCTTCATCGAGAGGGCCTACCAAGCCAGGTGTGGGCCGTGTTGTCGAATGGAGGCCGGTGCCAAGGTGTCGGTGGCGAAAATGAAGAGCTGTATGTGTATTTTGAACAGTTGGCCTGCCCTGCTCAATAGTTGAAACTGACGGCTTACTCAAAGTTGAAACTGACGGCTTACTCAAAAATATCGTGCACCCTTGCGTGGCGTTGTTACGCTTCGCGGGATCGCTGAATCTACGGGTTGTCTGTGGATCTAGCGGCATTTTTGGAGGAGACCAAAATGAAAAACATTACACTTACTCTTATGGGCCTTGTTGCCTTTTCTATGGGCTGCAAAAAAGACTGTGACACCGGCGACGGTTGTGACACTGGTCTTGAAGAGGCTGATGCTGATGCTGATGCCGATGCCGATGCCGATGCCGATGCCGATCTCGCATTCAGCATGACCTGGGGTGCCGATAATGTTGTCGCCGCAGTCGCTAACGGTGATGAAGCCGGCTACTTCTTTGGTTTTGCTGAGACTGGTGCCGGTACAACCGGCTGGTATGGCGAAGATTGCATGAGCGCCGACTCGATTTGCCACGAAGTCATTGCTTCAACTACACTCGCATGTGCCAGTGGTATTGATGGTGTTCTGGCCAGCAGCGCCACCCTTCACTGTGGTGTCGAAGCTGCTACCTCGTGGGCTTTCTGGGGCGGCGCAGACTTTGACACCCTCGTGGCTTCTGGTGGCAATGACGCTTCCTACTTCGCTGACTGAGCTTTCGGTTTAAACGCTTGAAAATTGAA